>Ga0228675_1000051_pt1 | contig 98073 bp, 66 predicted proteins | sample 36D_rmetaG_FD_182786 | JGI IMG/M metagenome (GOLD analysis project Ga0228675, IMG submission 182786) | Seawater microbial communities from Monterey Bay, California, United States - 36D_r | ecosystem: Environmental > Aquatic > Marine > Coastal | place: USA: California | collected 2016-10-05
GCTGAAAAGTAAAAACCCTAGTAAGAAACCTCCAAAAAAATATTAAGAAGGAGATATAACACATGTAGAAATAAGTCATCTTAAAAAGATAGAGCTTGTCAGACCTTGTTCGAGACGCTAACTCAGAATAATTATCACTTACAAACTATGATCGACCGAAAGGCCAACATATTCATCTCAGTTCATGCTATCATTTCATCTATATTACTTTGTACATCATTAATGAAGATTAAATCCGGGATGAGTAGTAATTTGCACGGGATCATATTACTTTCTTCGTCTGCCTTATCTATTATTAGATTCATTATTGGCAATTAAACCATTTCTTATTGGTTCATGGGATAAGTCTGGGCGATGGAGCGGTTTGTTGAGTTTTGAAATTTCTCGTAAACTTGATTTTCACAATTATAAGTCATTAGTAAAGGCTACTACCAAAAAAGAAAACAGGATCTATGATACAATGATTAAAGCTATTTCTTTGTCGGTAAAGACTTAGATCGAAAGCCCAGATTTCTGAATGCCTCTTCATTGATAATTGCTTTATTTTTCTTTGTTTCTAGTGTAATCATCATATATGCTATGTAAGGATAGTCTATTGCTTTTTGGCCAATTTGTCTGTCAACATCTTAAATCTATAACTAAGAAATATAGCGGATATAGTCAAACCTAAAATAAGTCCTATCCATACACCTATTGGCCCCCACTCCAAAGTAATGGCTAGAATATAGCTACAAGGTATACCTAAGAGCCAGTAACTTAAGAAGGTAATGAATGTCGGTACTTTGACATCTTGCAATCCTCTCAGTGCCGAAAGGGTAATTACTTGTATACCATCTGGAATTTGAAAGATAGCTGCTGCGAGCAGTAAATAAGCGGCGATTGATATTACTTCTGCATTATCCATGTATATAGTTGGTAATAGATGTCTTGTAAGTACAAATCCAATAGCAGCAACTATCATAAATATTGTGATTTGGATCATCGCAGAGTAGCCAGCATCTTTCACTTTTGATATATCGCCTTTTCCAAGTTGATTGCCTACTCGGATAGTTGACGCCATAGCCAATCCAGTAGCAATCATAAACGTTATCGACGCTAGATTGATCGCGATTTGATGCGATGCTTGCTCAATCTTACCGATAAATCCCATAATGATGGCTGCAGCAGAAAAAGCAGTCAATTCAAAGGTCATCTGAAACGAAGAGGGTATACCAAGACTCAGTATCTTTTTGAAGTAAGATGATTTGTACATATTGAATCTCACTTCACTAAGGTAGATCCATAGATTTTTCCAATGTCTGAATATTATAAGGATACCGAATACCATGAAGACTCTAGATATAAGACTACTCAATGCTGCACCAGCTGTGCCCATCTCAGGTAATCCCCAATGCCCAAAAATCAATAGGTAATTAAGAATGACATTGAGCAGATTACCTAGGATGATTATTATCATAGAGGGTAATGTTTCGGAGAGTCCATCGCTATAACATCTCAATGTTTGAAATATCATAAAAGGAATCATACCTAATGCCGAATAGTACATGTAGTCAGCAGCATGAGGTATTATCTCAGGATCTTGACCAAGGTATTTCATAAAAGGAATGAAAGCAATCAAAAGTATCATACTAAACACTCCAAATGCGAGGTTTACTATCAAGCTATGTTTAAAATAAGACGATATACGTCTGTCATCAACTGCTCCCTGTGCCTCTGAGATCAATGGAGGTAGCGCAAAGCTAATACCCATACCAAAAACTAGGCAAATTGCATACAGTGCATTAGCAAAAGAGACACCAGCAAGAGCCGCTGGTCCCAGTTTAGCTACCATAATATTGTCTACGAAATTAACTACTACTTGCCCTAGTTGGCTTGCCATCAAGGGAAGCGCCAATTTGAGATTAAGACGAAAGTCCTTCTTATATTTAGTAATAAAATTTTGCAAGATTTAAGATATGTAAAATGATGTTGGAGATAATACTAGATTGATATTTTTAATTGCCTTTCATAGATATAATGCCAAATATCATGTTTAATTATTTTGTATTAAATTGATTCTTTGATTAAAACAGTAGCTCAGTAACTCCGTTAGTGTATTTACTGTTTTTAGTTTGCCGGAATGGGAGGTAATCCATTATATCTCTTGCTTGTTCAGCATATTCAGCTTCATATTTTAATTCTACTATAATAGGGTAGCTACTTAAATCAAGAGCATCCATATTGGAGAATGGTAACTTGAACGACTGCTCACTGTCAATAGTTAATCGAAAGAGTCCATCGCTAGATATGTAATATTTTCTATAATATGAGTTATGTAAAATAGGAGTCAAAGTACCCAGTCTAACGGGTTGCACTGCGATAGCACTGAGCAATTCTTCTTTGGTATCTATCGATCTATTATAAACCTTAAAGCTATCTTTCCACCCCAGTTCTGCATTTTTATTTTTAATCTCTAGGACGGAATTATTTTGAGGATAATCCATTTTTCCATACCAGCGCAGTCTCATTTTTTGTCTTCTATGAACGCCCTCTATATTCTGATAGAAGCAATGAAGATTAGGTGTATCTAGATATATATTATTGACTTGCCTATCTGGAAATGAAGTTGAGAATGACGCTGGATGCATAAGTATGACGGTCTCTATTGAAGCTAAACCCAATAATTCTATTCTATACTTGATTTCATATCTCATTTTCAATTCTCTTTTTGAGGTAGAAATATTCTTGATTCGTCATCATTCTGAGTGAGTCTCTCGACATTTGTAGCTGTATAGCTATTAACGTTGATGATTCCTCCACCAAATTCAGGTTTTTTTCGATACGCTGCTAACCCTTGAATGCAATTATGCAAATCTAAATCAGTCACTGTTACACTTGATAGATCTTTGGAGGCGATTCCAATTAAAGCTCCATCGATATAGACATTGTTTGCTTTTATGTTAGCTTGTTCACCGGCGCTGATTCCTTTATCGCCAATATTTTCTAATCTCAGATTAGAAATGTCAATTACACTCCCAGAGTAATCTACGGCATCATTTCCAGTATGATGAAAGTAGGAATCCGTAAGACTGCCTTTGCAAAAGTCACTATCGAAACCATCGGCAAACGTATGATTGATATTAAGTTTGCTGATATTGAATTCTGATCTTATAATATTCAATGCGTCCTCACAATGGTTATGTCGGATAGTTACATTTACCATATCTACATCGGACTCATAGAAAGTTATGGCTCCAGTCAGTTGCCATTCATTTTCTTCTAGAGTATTGAGATTTTCAATAGTTGTATAGGCTAAAACTGATTTCTTATCCGCCTGTATTACAGTAACTCCCTGAGCTGATGAATCGCTAGATGCTATTGTGATAGGGGATTCAGCATGACCTATCGACCGTAACGCTCCATATACAAGCAAATAGGATTTGTTTCTTAGGTCTATCTCTGTTCCTTCACTCAGTATGAGTGTGTATCCCTTTGGAAGTATAAGAGGAGAATCTAAAATATACTTACCAGATTTTATAACCAATTGATTATCTGTCAGAGAATAATCCTTTTCTTGAAAAGGTATAATCGGCTTTTGGTATGGTTCATATCGGCTTATCAAATTTTCAGGGTGCCTCCATTTTCTTATTGTCGAGTAAAAAATATCGTCACTTCCAGCTAATCTATAATGTATAAATCGATGTGAAGCATCCACATCAATAGTTGTATATTGAGGAGGTTGATTTCTTGCATTACTATTGACAAGTGTTGTTATTGCATTACTATTTATCGCTTCTTTATCATTACTACTACCAACAATTTCGATTGGAATAGGATGATAATTAGATACATCAATCGTTGAAGAGTTTTTTGAATCGCGATATGCTTTAATGGATATTTCGTCTCTAGGTTGGATATTTTTATTGATAAGTCTTGCACGCTTTCTTATTTTGGACTTATCGAGGCTATAATTTGCAGCAGTATAATTTGAGATCAACTTTTCATATTTTGTTACCTCTTCCGCCTTCTCTTGTAAAAGTTCGTTAATAAATAAATCTCCACTGTATTTATTGAGTGCAGGGACATAATATTCATTAAATTTTGGATCTTTGTAAATATAGTTATAGAAAGCGCTCCAATTATTGTTGGCTATTCCTGATTTGAATTCTCCAAAAAACAAATTGTTATACACTTTGAATGCTCCATTTTCAGTGAAGCCATCAAAACCTATTGGCTCTAGCTTTCGAGTTATGGCATTATAATAGAAGCGCATATTGTGCCATACAAATGCATGGCCACCATCGAATATATCTGTTATCGCAAAGTATTTAGCTAAGAGTTTCATGTCAAATACTTCCGCTGCCTTTGCTTTTCTTTCCTTGAAGGCATTCAGTAAGTCTTGTGCATGTACAAACTGTTCTTTAAGTTTTGGATTATTTAGTGTTTTCTTTACTCCAAATGGCAGTATATCTGAATTGGTGACCGATGTTTCGAATACATCTGGATTCACTTCTTGCTTATTCAACATTCTTTGGCTCCATAGATATTCGTCGCTTAGCTTTAAAATTACTCCTTCACGTCTTTTACGATATTCAGCTATTTGTTTTTCGAAGTGTTCTTCATAAGCATATAGTACGGGCTTTTTGTCATTCTGAATAAGACGAACAAACCCATACCTTGGAGTAATGACATCTACCTTATCCAAAGCCATATGGTAGATCCATTCATCTAAGTATGATCTAGTACTAGGATCTTGTAATGAAAATGTCTGCATTCTATTCCATGTCTTATCGCTTGGCATTTTTATTCTGTAAGACCAATAATCTCCTCTGAGGTGATCTGTCCAATCTCCTTTTAGCCTTAATTTGACATCTACGCCATAATTGTCATCTTCAGTTAATTTAGCTTTGACCCAGTCATCATCGGCTGATACAAGTAATCCTTCACTAAGTGCTTTATTTCTTTTATTGTTAAGTTTATTAAGTGCCTTATGATCTAAGTATAAATGTAATTGAGTATGATTTAAATCTCTATATGGTGTAAGAGGATTTATCGTTATCGTCAAATCATCAAAGTAGGCGACGCTTTTATCATTTATGAGATAAGGAAAAATAGAAACTTTGTTGACGTGAGTAAGGTCATCAATTATGAATTCTAGTTCTAGTGTTTCCCATCCATTTTTATCGATATGAGTTGGAGTGCTGCTCTGTTTGTATCCCATACTAATTGGATCCAGATTTATAGCAAGAGCAGAATGCAGACTATTTTTAGACTTTCTTTTGATTTTCACATGATATCGAGTTCCAGGGGTAGGTGATTCTACCACATAGCTCATACCATACTGATGTTTAGAGTCTAGTTTACTGGAGTAATTACCAGAGTAGCTTTCTTCACTACTTTGTGTAGCTGAATTAGAGAATTTATTTCCACTATTTACGAATTGTTTATCTAAAGTATTTTCTGCATCACACACAATAGACTCTTGTGGATGTTGTTTGTTCCGATCTCTAGAGTTGATAAAATATATCAGACCTATTATTCCTAAAAATCCAAAAAGCCATGTATAAGGTATTTGGATTTTTTTTAAGTTATTTCCTTTTAGAATCATAATAATAAGTCAGGCTGCTCTACGAATGAGATTTTTGCTTTGATATCGATTGCTTTGACAGTATCTAAAATATTTTGAAGCTGTCCTGGGTGATCTATAATGCAATAGTAGCTGGCATGTATTCCATTTGGATTACTATCGACACGTTTGATTTCAAGATATGAGGTTAGTGGTTCTATAGCTTTATTTAGGACCGAAATATCAGTCAATTCGGTATTGATATTGAGAAATGATTTGTTCGTTACGGTTCCTTTGTTCTGAGCTAAACGTGAGTTGAGAAATAAAATAGGTAAGATCAATAAATAACTAACTACTGCCATTAATGGTTTATTAGCTCCACCCATTAATCCAAGACCTATAATTAAAAATAACATGGTTAGTTCTTCAGGATCTTTGATGGCAGATCGAAATCTTACTATAGACAATGCACCTACTAAACCAAGTGAGAGAGCTATAGATGATTTGATTACTGCGATAATTAGTAAGGTTCCCACCGCTAGTGGGATGAAATTGTTTGAAAATTTTCTTCTGTCTGAAATAGCTCTTCCATACCTAATGTAAAACAGTTTTATCGTATACGCTATGACGGTTACGATTATGAGATTAAGTATAAATTCCCAAATATTGATAGTACTGTTAAAATCTGATAGATACTTTTCGAAATGAAGCATAATGTTTGAAAGTTTTGCTCAAAGCTAAGTATTGCATCTAATTTGTTTGTGATATAATAGATAATCTTTGAGTGGCACCTAAATGATTGGAGGTATTAGAACAATTTTAGCTTAAGATTAGTGATCTAAACTAGAAATGGCCACCTCTCGGTAGCCATTTCAATATTCTTCTGCGAGTAGAATCTCGAATTACTTCTTCTTTCTTCTTGTAGTAGTCTTTCTTTTAGCTGTAGCTTTCTTTGCTGCAGTTTTCTTTGCTGCAGTTTTCTTTGCTGTAGCTTTCTTAGCGGGTGCTTTTTTAGCTGTAGCTTTCTTTGCTGCACTTTTCTTTGCTGTAGCTTTCTTAGCGGGTGCTTTTTTAGCTGTAGCTTTCTTTGCTGCAGTTTTCTTTGCTGCAGTTTTTTTAGCTGTAGCTTTCTTAGCGGGTGCTTTTTTAGCTGTAGCTTTCTTAGCTGTAGCTTTCTTAGCGGGTGCTTTTTTAGCTGTAGCTTTTTTAGCTGTAGCTTTCTTTGCTGTAGTTTTCTTAGCAGCGGCAGCAGCTTTTTTCGCTTTAGCAGCTTCTCTCTTTTTAGCGGTAGCAGCCTTTTTCTTAGCAGCGGCAGCAGCTTTTCTCACTTTAGCAGCTTCTCTCTTCTTGGCCCTGGCAGCAGCTTTTCTCGCTTTAGCAGCTTCTCTTTTCTTGGCCCTGGCAGCAGCTTTTCTCGCTTTAGCAGCTTCTTTTTTAGCAGCAGCGTCAGCTATTTTCTTAGCAGCGGCAGCAGCTTTTTTATCAGCAGCAGCTTTTGCTCTTGCAGCAGCAGCTTTAATTCTTTCAGCAGCAGCTTTTTTCTTAGCGGCAGCAGCAACTTTCAGTTCACTTTTTAATCGTGATTCTAGCTTTCTTAGAGAAGCTTTAGTTTTTCTGATACGTTCTCTTAATTTAGTAGTACTCATCATAATAGTAATAATGTTAATTTTACTCCAGTGACTTTTTAAACTGGATTGTTCAATATTGAAATTAAAATTCGAATTTAAAGATTAATGATTGTTCTACTGCAATTTTGATTCCAAAAATCAAAAATAGGCCAAAATCAATTTACTTTAAACTCATTTTTTGATTATGGTGTAAAATTAATTGAATAAAGTTAATAATTCGAATAATTTTAATTCTCGTTTTTTGTAACCATCTATTGGATATATTTCATATTATAAGTCACATAAAAATGAGAAAGAATAAATTAAATTCTGTTACTTTTTGGATAATTAAGTTCACTTGTAATAGTTGTTAAAAAATAATGACTTTGGTCATTAATCTCTAATTTATATTGTATTTACAAATTAATTAAGAGACTAAGTTTACTTGTATTCATTTTACTAATTCTCATTTATTGAATTTTTTTACATAAACTAAGGCAATTCATGTGGTTATAAGTAATTCTTTGATAATGATGATTATCTTAATTTTATCTTAATTTGGATTAGAGATTTTACTTTCATTGATTTACTATCTTTATGTCTCAATCTTATAGCAAATTTGTCAGATCTACTTCTTGTTACACCACCGTTTACACAGCTGAATACACCATACCCAGCCACAGCGTACCTAAAGGGATTTTTAAAGACAAAGGAGATATCAAACTTTCAAGTTGATCTTGGTATCGAAGTGATACTTTCATTGTTCAGTAGTGTTGGTTTGCGACAGATATTTGACTTTGCAATTGAACGAGAGTCTATATTGAGTGACAATGCACTTCGGATTTATACACTGAGAGAGGATTACATTCAAACTATTGATGAGGTTGTGCTTTTTCTTCAAGGTAATAATCAAACGTTTGCAAGACAGATTTGTACTGATAATTTTTTGCCTCAAGCGAATAGATTACATAGTATTCAAGACACCGATTGGGCATTTGGTTCGATGGGAATACAAGATCATGCAAAGCATATTGCGACATTATATTTAGAAGATCTATCAGATTTCATCGTAGAATGTGTAGATGATCAATTTGGGTTTAGTAGATATGCTGAAAGATTAGGACGAAGTGCCAATAGTTTTGACGAGTTATACGATACGTTGAAAGAAAAAAATTCATTTATTGATGACATTACGTTGGCAATTCTCAAATCACATTTGAATTCAACGCAACCTAAACTTATTTGTTTCTCAGTTCCTTTTCCTGGTAATCTTTACAGTGCTTTCAGATGTGCGAAATATATCCAATCCAATTATCCAGATATAAAAGTTGCAATGGGTGGTGGATTTCCTAATACTGAATTGAGAAGTGTTAGTGATGTAAGAGTATTTGAGTTTTTCGATTTTATAACTTTAGATGATGGTGAGCTGCCTATAGAATTACTTGCTTCTAATGTGCTAGATCCAACTGATAGTAATTCCAATATTGGATTTTTTAAAAGGACATTCCTATTAGAAAATGGAGAAGTGATATATAATAACTTCTCTGTCAGACAGGATTACAAACAAGTAGATTTAGGGACACCTGATTATAGTGATTTGCTTCTCGATAAGTATATTTCCGTAATCGAAGTCGCAAATCCAATGCATAGCCTTTGGAGCGATGGTAGATGGAACAAATTGACTATGGCACATGGATGCTATTGGGGCAAATGTACTTTCTGTGATGTTTCATTGGATTATATAGGTAAATACGAACCAGTAACTGCTAGTATGCTCGTAAATCGAATGGAAGAAATGATCGAACAGACTGGCGAAAATGGATTTCATTTTGTGGATGAAGCTGCTCCGCCTGCTCTTATGCGTGCAGTTGCTATTGAGATTGTTAGACGTAAACTTACATTGACATGGTGGACAAATATTCGTTTCGAAAAAAGTTTCAATAGAGATCTTTGTCTATTGTTGAAAGCATCTGGATGTATTGCAGTGTCTGGAGGATTAGAAGTAGCATCTGATAGACTGTTAGATCTGATTCAAAAAGGAGTTACAGTAGAACAAGTTGCTCAGGTTGCCCGTAATTTTACCGAAGCAGGAGTTATGGTACATGCATATCTGATGTATGGATATCCGACACAGACTATTCAAGAAACTGTCGATAGTTTGGAAATAGTAAGACAATTAATCGAAAATGGTGTGATCCAATCTGGATTCTGGCACCAGTTTGCCCTTACAGTCCATAGTCCAGTAGGATTGTCTCCAAAAGACTATGGTATAGAACCTCATTACGCTGATATCACATTTGCAAATAATGATGTGGCGTTTACCGATAGTACAGGTATCGATCATGAGATATTCAGCGAAGGCTTGCGAAAGTCATTGTTTAATTATATGCACGGTATCTGTTTTGAATATGATCTTCAAGAGTGGTTTGATTTTGAAATTCCTCAGACCAGTATAGCTCATGATTATATTATTAATTGTATCGAATCTGAACCGTTTCCTCAAGTTAAGTCCTCGTCTAAGATTGTATGGTTGGGTAATATGCCGACGGTATATATATATCAAGGAGAAAGCAAGGGATTACAAGTTGAGTTTATGCAAATGACATTTCATGATAAACGTTCATCACATGAAATATCTATGGTCTCGGATAAAGGCCAATGGCTAATCGATAATCTAGAAGACCTTAAAATAGATGAGGGTTCTATTATGACTTATGGACAATTGAAATCGAGTTATGAAGAAAGCTTAGATGATTTCACTTTGTTTTGGTTTGGAGATTCGATGACCGCCATTAGAGAGATTGGATTGTTGGTATTGTAAAAAGTAATTTAAAAATTGTAAAGTTACTCTACATTTGTAGAATTGAATTATTTATTAACAATCAATAATTAATGAATTTCCTACCTTCGCCGCTCATTATCCAAAAGTAGCGAAACATGGTATCTGTAGACGGAATAGCTGTAGAATTTAGCGGGCATACACTCTTCAAAAATGTATCATTTGTCATCAATGAAAATGACAAGATCGCTCTTATGGGCAAGAATGGTGCAGGGAAGTCTACTATGATGAAAATAATCGCTGGTGTACAGACTGCTAATCGAGGTAAAATTATTAAATCAGAGCACATCAAGATAGGCTATTTACCACAGCATCTACTGACTGAAGATGACTGTACAGTATCCGAGGAAGCGTCAAAAGCCTATAAGGAGTACTTTACTCTCAAGAAGCAACTCGACGACCTCAATGAGCAAATGATGATACGTAAAGACTACGAATCTAACGAATACATGAAACTTATAGAGCAATCTTCAGATATCGGAGAACGATTTTACAATCTAGAAGAAGTTAATCACGAAGCGGAAGTAGAAAAAGCACTCAAGGGATTAGGATTTAAGCAAGAGGATATGAATCGTCAAACCAGCGAATTTTCTGGTGGTTGGAGAATGCGGATAGAACTAGTCAAGATACTGTTGCAGAGGCCAGATCTTATTCTCTTAGATGAGCCTACCAATCATATCGATATAGAATCGGTACTCTGGCTAGAGGATTTCTTATTCAATAAGGCTAACGCAGTAATTGTGATATCGCACGATAGAGCATTTATTGATAATATTACGAATCGTACTATTGAAGTGACAATGGGCCGAATATATGATTATAAGGCTAGCTATTCACATTACATCGAACTCAGAAAGGAGAGAAGAGAGACTCAATTGAAAGCTTTTAAAGAACAGAAGAAATTTATAGCAGAGCAAGAGCGATTTGTAGAGCGATTCAAAGGGACGTATTCTAAGACCAATCAAGTATCCTCAGTAGAGCGAATGCTAGAGAAACTAGAGATCGTAGAGATAGATGAAGTGGATAGCGCATCACTAAGATTGCGATTTCCTCCCGCTCCAAGATCTGGTGATTACCCTGTGATTGTCGAAGATCTGACTAAGAAATATGGTGATTATACCGTATTTGAGCAAGCGAGTATGACTATTGAGCGTGGTGAAAAAATAGCTTTTGTAGGTCGTAATGGTGAAGGAAAGTCTACAATGATCAAAGCCATTATGCAAGAGATAGAAGTTGAAGGTAAATGCCAAATAGGTCACAATATTGAGATTGGGTATTTTGCGCAAAATCAAGCTTCATTATTAGATCCTAAGTTGTCTGTGTTTGAGACTGTAGATGAAGTTGCCAAAGGTGAAATACGTACGCAGATCAAACACCTCTTGGGAGGATTTATGTTTTCTGGAGAGGATATAGATAAAAAAGTTAGCATACTATCTGGAGGAGAAAAGACAAGGCTAGCGATGGTAAAGTTATTGTTAGAGCCGCACAATTTATTGATTCTGGATGAGCCTACTAATCACCTTGACCTCAGATCCAAGGATGTACTCAAGGATGCTTTATTAGCATTTGATGGTACTTTGATACTAGTTTCTCACGATAGAGATTTCTTAAAAGGGATTGCAGAGAAAGTTTTCGAATTTAAAGATAAACGAGTAAGAGAGCATTTTGAAACAATAGATGCCTTCTTAGAGAGAAATAAAGCTGAGAGTATGCGTGATATGAATTTGTAATCGGAGAGTTGTATATTGAGTTAAATACTACATCAAATATTAACTACCATGTCTATCACTTCACCACAAGGCACATTTGGAATTGCATCACTTTTTATACTTTGCCTTATAGGTTCATTATATTTTGCCTATGATAAGTCGGCAGCATACGATGAATTGCAGGAGTCATATCAAAATACCCAGGTTGCCGTAGATAGTTCAGCAAGTATTATTACAAATACCATTACTGAAGAGGAAACTAGGACTGCAAAAGGCTTGATCCAAGGATCATTTGATGATCTTTGGGGAGGAATGGATTCTACCAAAATATTAGATTATTATACGAAAGATTTCTACATACTCGAGCACGGTGAAATCTGGAACAATGATCGTATAAAGCTATTCATGAAAACATCACTTGACCGAGAAAGTTTACCCAAGAGAGTCAACCGTATGGAGTACCATACCATTGAGAAATACGGTGATATTATCAACATCGCTTATGATAATCATGGAGACTTCTATCAAGGTGACAGTTTGTTCTGGGAAGGGCATTGGTTAGAGAGTGCAATCATAATCCCTACTGAAAAAGGCTGGAGAATACGTACGATGCATAGTACAAGGATCTCGGTAGAGCAGACTAAGTAATGTTGAAAAACATTATTGTCTAATGCCATCATTCCTGTAGTCCTTTCAAAGGGACACAAACATGATGTGGCTGGCGCTTAATTCTAAAAGATTAAAACTCTGCCTCCACGCTCAATGTAACTTCCTCTCCAGTCACAGGATGTGTGAACGTAATCGATTCCGCATGTAAATGTAAGCGATCGCCTTTCACTCCATACAAATCATCACCTACGATAGGAGCATTTAATCCATCAACATGTGCAGCATGAACTCTCAATTGATGCGTACGTCCAGTGACAGGGTAGAAGTAGATTTTAGTTTTTCCAGCTTTTCTTTCTATTACTTCAAAGCGTGTTCGAGCAGATTTCCCAAACTCATACTCAACCTTTTGGTAAGGCCTATTATTGATATCAAGTTGCAAGGGTAAATCTATATATCCTTTGTCATTCGTTACTACGCCGTCGAGTAAGGCTATGTATCTTTTTTTGACCGTTCGTTTGACGAATTGTAATTGTAGTTGAGTATATATTTCCTTTGTCTTACCGATCACTAGCAATCCAGACGTTGACATGTCTAACCTATGTACGATCAAAGGCCCAGTTGATTCTGGATATTTGTCTTTCATACGTTCTTGTACAGAGTCTGTGACATATTTACCAGGACCAGATAGAAATTCTGTAGGCTTGTTGATCACACAGATATACTCATCTTCATAGATGGTTTCTAGTATCTTTCCTAGTGCTTGATTAGTGAGAAAAGGATTCGGATCTACATCAATACCTTGAAGCATATGTCCGAGTACGGGTTCACACTTACCTCTGCATGCAGAATAGAATTTGCCATGTTTTCTGACCTCAGAATTAGGGGATTTCCCCCACCAAAATTCTGCCATAGCTACAGGATTCAAGCCATTAGAAAATGCATATTGTAACATTTTTGGTGCTGCGCAATCTCCAGTACCTGATGGCGGAACATCGACCACTCTATTGCGAAAGATATCAATCACATTACGTTTTTCTCCAGATATGTTGAGGAAGTTATATTGATCAAAAAGCCATTGCTGTAGTGCGTTCGATTTTGATTTTCGTTTTTGCTTAAGAGCGTCCAATTTAATAGATGATGTTAAATACTTTACTTTGGCAAGCGCTAATTCTTGGTCGATGTATTCTCCATATGATTGTAGAAGAAATTGAGCATTCAGGCTTTCTTGCTTATGACGTGTCAGTAAAAATTTGTACTCCTCTTCTGGAATGTTGTTTTGTTTTTCTTCTCGTATCAGTTTTCGAGCTCTCTTGTCTGATTTGTGTTTCGCTTTCTGCTCTTTGAACTTTTGATAATAGTTGGATTCTATAAGTTCATACTGAGTTTTCATACTTTGACGCGAAGGATCGATCTGTAAAGATTGGATTGCTTCGGTAAGGAGTGCAAGTACTCTCGTTTTTTTCTGAAAGTAGCCCTCAGGGTCAAGTATGTCATACAGTGGTGGAGCAAATCCATTCACTACAGTTTGACTGGACATCATTCCAGAGAATGCTTGGATGTAGCCCAATTCATTTTCCGCATTTCTAACTATCAACACACCAAACATCTTCCCCACACCAACGCCATCAATTCCAAAATCGTGAGTAAAGTCAGTCTGTACAGAAAGGTAATCTTGTAATTCTTTCGCTGCCACTAGGGCTAATGGATGTGGATCATAGTAAAATGGAAACGTAAATCTCTCAGGAAGAGAAATACTACTCACATCAGTTTGAAAATATTTGAATATAGAAATGGACATGGGCTTCAAATGTAAGATATAGCTGTTGAAGTTATCTTATAGAGCCATATTAAAATGTATTAGATGATAAACTAATAGTACTTATCCAGATAGATCAAGTTATATAGTGAAGCACTATGCAATCAAAAAGGAGATTCATTTAAAAATGAGTCTCCTTTCCAAATACATATTCTCAATTCTTTATTTAAACCACGCTAGCCAAATCTAGTTTTTAAACTTGAACTTGACACTTGGACTTTATTTTCATAATTAAGCTCCGATGAATTATGCGAGCATCATCAACGGACTCTGCAGCATACCCTTCACAGTCGCAAGGAAATTAGCTCCAGTCACACCATCTACGACTCTATGGTCACAAGAAAGTGTTACTTTCATCATATTACCCACTACGATTTCACCATCTTTTACAATTGGTTTTTGCATTATTGATCCTACTGCTAGGATACATGCATCTGGAGGATTGATGATCGCTGTAAATTCTTCAATACCGAAATTTCCTAAATTAGAGATTGTGAAAGTATTTCCAGTCATCTCTTCAGTAGATAGTTTTTTATTTCTTGCTTTTCCTGCTAGATCTCTTACTTCAGCGTTGATCTGAGTCAATGACTTGAGGTCTGTATCACGCACCACGGGTACCATCAGACCCTCAGGAATAGCTACAGCTACACCGATGTTGATCTCTTCATGGTATGTAATCTTATCTCCATGCCATGAAGAATTGATCGCCGGATGCTTTCTTAGTGCTACTGCACAAGCTTTTATAATGATATCATTAAATGATATTTTGACATCTGGATGAGCATTAACCTGCTTACGAGCAGCCATTGCATTACCCATATCTATCTCTACTGTGAGATAGAAATGAGGTGCTCCAAACTTGCTCTCGCTGAGTCTACGTGCGATTACCTTACGCATCTGTGATACCGGAGCATCACCATATTGTATATCTGCTACTAATGCTCTTGCTGCTTGCTTTCCATTACTTACTGCTAACGACGCAGATGGAATATATGTCTCTACATCTCTTTTGACAATACGTCCACCGTCTCCAGAACCTGAAATTTGTTCAAGATTGTATCCCTTCTCGGCAGCCAAGCTCCGCGCAAGAGGACTAGCGAGAACTCTATCAGTAATATATTTAGCCTCTACAACTTCTATTGGAGCAGAAGCAATTTTGGCCGCTGGTGCGGGAGTCGCTGGGGCTTCAGTTTGAGCAGGAGCCGCCTCTACTTTTGCAGCCGCTGGAAGTGCACTTTCTGCCTCTGCAAGCATTTTTTTATAATCAAAACCTTTTTTACCGATAATGGCAATGATACCATCTACTGGTACGGGCCCTTCTTTCACACCTATATATAAGAGAACACCTTCATTGAAGCTTTCAAGTTCCATGGTAGCTTTGTCGGTCTCCACTTCTGCTAGTATATCTCCAGGTGATACTTTATCTCCTTCTTTTACGAGCCATGACACAATGTTACCTTCTTCCATTGTATCACTTAGTCTTGGCATTCTTATGATCTCAGCCATATTATATTGTTGTTTCTATATTTCAATTTTGTTTCGAAGCCCTCTAAAGGACGAATCAGATACCAAAATTAACTTTTCAGCGCTAATACACCAGCTTTTTTTTGCAATAATCTAACCTTTGTGAATGGTATTCCTTTAATATGATGTATTGCCAATAGTTCTTTGGAGACATTGTTTTAACGGTCTATGTGTAATATTTACACTTTCGCTAATTCATTCTTCGTTACTTATTAGAGATAGCCGCTCTAATGTCATAAGCAAAATGCCTATTTTTACGTTGAAATATATTAGTCATGTTTTCACCAATCTTTAAATAAATTTGAATCTTTCCTCCAAACTCCTGCAAGATACAGTTAATACCCTCAGTAGCTTACCTAGTATAGGTAAAAAATCTGCACTCAGACTTGCGCTGCATTTGATCGATGATGAGACGAACAAAGCCAAGAAGATTGCGAATGTACTAGGTATACTCAAGGAGCAAATCAAATATTGTGTTCATTGTCATAATATTTCAGATCTAGACGAATGTGAGATCTGTATAAATCCTGTACGTAATAGGAAAGTACTCTGTATTGTAGAAAGTATCAGAGATGTAATTGCCATCGAGGAAACTCAAGAATTTAGTGGATTATATCATGTTTTGGGCGGAGTGATATCGCCGATGGATGGAATCGGTCCAGATCAACTTAATATAAATCAATTAGTGCAGCGAGTTAAAGAGCAAGAGATAGATGAACTCATTATGGCACTTAGTCCTACGATAGAGGGAGAAACCACGATTTATTACATCACTAAACTTATAGATCTAGATATACTTAAGGTGACTACGATCGCTAGAGGTGTGGCGTTCGGTGGAGAGTTAGAATATGCAGACGAAGTTACTCTGGGACGAAGTATCAGATCACGATTACCATATAGTGTAGGACATTAAATATGACAGGTCTCAGCGTCATCATAGTAAATTATAATGTTCGGCAGTTTGTGCTGCAGACGTTGCATTCTATATATCAGTCTCAATTAGATGGATTGTCGATAGAAGTGGTCGTTGTAGATAATAATTCTTCAGATGGAAGTGTAGAAGCGATCCGATATCATTTTCCACAGACTACAATCATTGCCAATAAAAATAACCCAGGTTTCTCTAAAGCTAATAATCAAGGGATAGGGATAAGTAAAGGAGAGTTTGTATTGCTACTCAATCCTGATACTGTACTAGAAGAATATACTCTTGCTATGTCTGTCGCCAGGATGAAAGCAGAATCAGATATAGGTGCATTAGGTGTCAAAATGATAGATGGCACAGGTACTTTCCTGCCAGAGAGCAAGCGTAGCTTTCCAACACCATGGAATAGTTTGATGAAGTTGTTGGGTTTGTCATCAATGTTCCCTAGTAGTAAGATTTTGGGAGGATATAATCTTACTTATCTCAATGAAAATAAAACACATGATATAGATGTGCTCTGTGGTGCATTTATGTTGATGCGGAGATCTGTTTTAGATAATTCAGGATTGCTAGACGAAGAGTTTTTTATGTATGGAGAAGATATAGACCTATCATATAGAATCAAGCAATCGGGTTATAGGATATTGTATTATCCAGAGACACAGATAATTCATTATAAAGGAGAAAGCACAAAGAAATCTAGCGTCAACTACGTTAAGGTATTCTACAATGCTATGATTATCTATGTCAAAAAACATTATAGTGGTCGAACCGCATCATTCTTTGTATTAATGCTTTCTTTGGCCATATATTTTATAGCAGGGATCAGCTTAGTACGGAGGCTTTGGGATCGGCTAAAATATCCAATTGTAGATGCAGGGTTAATTTTAGCGAATCTTCATGGAGCGAAATGGCTGTGGGGTAGATACTATTATAATGATGTAGAATATTACGAGGGTACTCCAATGTATGCCAATCTGGTTGTCTATACTCTGATATGGGTACTCTGTTTAGCCATCTACGGTCATTATTCCAAAGTGAGTAATGCCAAGTCATTATTGCGAGGTGTTAGTATAGGGACTATATTGATATTAGTAATATATGCTCTTTTGCCATTGGCTTATCGGAGTAGTAGAGCAGTACTTCTGATTGGCGCTGCTGCAACTTTAATTATCTGTTGGATTACTACCTTATTATGGAATAGATCTATTCGTCGTAAATGGACTTTAAGTCGTAATCCAAAACTCAATGTACTTATCGCAGCATCGGAAATAAGTACAGCGTATATCAAGGAGATGATTTTAAAGTCTAGTGGTAATTTGCAGCTCATAGGTAATGTATCGATAGATGAAAAATTGCAATCTGAAAATACTGTAGGTTCGATAGATAACTTAGTTCAAATTGCTCAGGAATATGGGGTTGATGAAATTGTATTTAGCTCCAAGGACATGAATTATCATGATATCATGTCATTTATGAATGCGTTAGGAGATAGATATCAATACAAAATAGGAGGCGATCAATACATAGGTGTGATTGGAAGCAATAGTAAAAATCATAGTGGAGAATATTATTCCGCAGATCTTCAGTATCGATTAGATCAACCTTATAGCAAAAGACAGAAAAGAGTATTTGATATTTGGAGTAGTTTATTAATATTACTGCTGTTTCCATTGATCTTAATTTTTAATAGATTTCGCTGGAAAAGTATATCTCATACTTGGCAAGTACTTATAGGTAAAATGACTTGGGTGTCCTATATTCCCAGCAAAGGCACTTATGAAAATATGCCAGACATTAAGTCAGCCGTAATTTCTTTAGACAGTAATATAAAATTGCCTCTTACCAATGAGCAACAGCGCAATACTAATCAGGATTATGCTCGATATTATGAAGTGTGGGACGATCAAGTATTACTCCTAAGAAATCTTAATCGATTACATATTAGACATTAGAATGTTAATTTAAAAGTATGAATAAGATCACTCTCTAGATCAATTTACTTATAAAATACGCACTACCTCTATTTCTATCTTAATCTATTTTGATGAGTTACTTAATGAATAATTAATCTTACCATTTAAAAAGACTAAGCTTATCAAAAATAATATCTGAATCCACAGAATATGGATTATACTCTTGTGAGATCATATCGTTTTATTTTCCTGAAAATAAACTTGTTGTCAACAAAAAAAATCGTAAAATTTTCTCTCATGTCACCAAATATTTCATGCAGCAAGGTCAAGTTCTTGGTCTACACTGTAATTAGGTATTAAAAGACATAGGGTAGAGTCATATTTTACAGCGAATTTCTATTGATGGACTATAGAGATTCTATCTATATTTCTTTTGTCAAATGCTATACAATTCCTTTTTTCGGTTGAGCAGAAAGAATAGTAGAACTAAAATGACCAAAATGAACCTTATTATTTTTATAAAGATTTTCCTTCCTCTTGCGATATATTTTTTGGTTAGATATACAGGCTTTCATTTGTGTCTGATACTTTTAAATAGACGACCATCTAAATGGAATATGTTTGTAATAAAATCTTTAAACAGATCAATATTATTAAGGCGAGAGTTGATCTTTTTTGCTCGCGTCCTTCACAATACTTTGAATTATAAGAGATGCTAGCACCACAGTTTGGACAAGATAGGCTAGAGTTCGATTCCAAGGGAATGAATTTCGTACATTTGTTATTACTTAACATAAATCAGTATCGAGGTAAAAATCTGATATAGTAATGTTATTATATTGTCTCTAAATCTTAAAATTAAAAATAAGACTTCATGGATATCCTTCAAGAAATAAAAGTTTTAGCGGCAGAATATAAAGCTGAGATCATCAAGCATCGTAGGCACTTACATATGTACCCTGAACTCTCATTCGAAGAGAAAAACACAGGTAAGTATATTGCTAAATATCTATCAGATTTAGGAATACCTCATACAACTGGTTGGGTTGATCACGGTGTTGTAGCAACTATAGAAGGAGGGCAAGAAGGACCCACTATCGCTCTTCGAGGAGATATAGATGCACTTCCTATACAAGAAGCCAATGATGTGGCTTACAAGTCTACCAATGAGGGAAAGATGCATGCTTGTGGTCACGATGTGCATACTGCTAGTCTCATGGGTGTAGCTAAGATCTTATGGGAATTGAAAGATGGTATCAAAGGTACAGTAAGATTAATATTCCAACCTGGGGAAGAGAAATTGCCAGGCGGGGCTTCAATTATGATCAAAGAAGGAGTATTGTCAGATCCTAAGCCCATATCAATTTACGGTCAACATGTGCATCCTCCGCTAGATGTTGGCAAGGTAGGATATAGATCAGGAATGTATATGGCGTCTGCGGATGAGATATATCTTAAAGTCACTGGTCTTGGAGGTCACGGAGCACTTCCACATAATTGTATAGACACCGTTTTACTTTCAGCGCGTATACTAGAGGCCTTACAAGCTGTCGTGTCTAGACATTGTAACCCTAATATACCATCGGTACTGTCATTTGGAAAGATCAACAGTGATGGTGGAGCGACTAATGTGATTCCAGATATAGTGCGTATGGAAGGTACATTTCGAACAATGAATGAAGAGTGGCGTTACCAAGCGCATGAACATATTAAAAAGATAGCTCAACATACTGCTCAGTCCATGGGTGGATCCTGCGATGTAGATATACAAATAGGATATCCATGTTTGATTAATCATGCCGCAGAGACGGATTTTGTACACCAAGTTATGATCGATTATCTCGGTGAAGAAAACGTAGTCGAACTTCCGATGAGATTGACAGCTGAAGACTTCTCATATTTCTCTCAAGTAAGTGATGCTTGCTTTTACAGATTAGGTACTGGTAATTCAGCGAAAGGAATAACCTCTCCAGTTCATACATCTAATTTTGATATAGATGAAGATGCATTGGAAATAGGTATGGGATTAATGGCATTTTTGGCAGTATCGCGACTAGAGAAAGTAAAATAAAATATTGGGTATATGGACTAAGTAATTAACATGAATGCCAATAGTGCCTTTACAATTTCAATAATTAGAGTGAAATCAGTGTCATTTTAGCTTAACTAGATTGGATAGATAAAAAATCTTTCAGAAAAGAAATGGAGAGTATCAGAAATGCTCTAGCATTATTGTAAAGGTTCTTAATTATTTATGTTGGTAGTATAGTTAATACTATCTATTCTTATCGAAGATTAGTCAAATGACTGATTCTCTACAGTTGCTTTTTCTATTAGTTCTTTATATTCTTCTGGGGATAGACCATCTAGACAGTAATCTATTGGATTGACAGCCTTACCATTAATACGTACTTCGTAATGAAGGTGGGGCGCTGTTGAAGTACCCGTAGATCCAACGGTTCCTATTTTTTGACCTTTAGATACTCTCTGCCCTTTCTTAACATTTACTGTCTTCATGTGGGCATATAAAGATGTGAAGCCATAGCCATGATCTATAATCACATTAGTGCCATACCCACTTCTTCTTTTCTCTACTCTGATAACTTTACCATTACCAGTAGATTGGATTGTAGTTCCCTTTGGAGCAGTAAAGTCAATTCCTTTATGGAATTTCTTTACTTTGTGTACCGGGTGAAGTCTGATTCCATAACCAGATAAGTGTTTTACTTTTCGTTTGAGTTTATTTTCTTGGATAGGCTTTATAGACGGAATAGAAGCCAATCTCTCTTCTTTTGACTTCGCGAGCATAAACAGCGAATCAAGAGAATTGCTCTGGATACTTATTTTTCTTTTGAGCTTTTCGACATTGGAAAGAGATTCAGTTATCATCTCTCCAGTTTTTTCAAAATCTTCTAGGTGATTGTATCTTTTACTACCTCCGATACCACCATTCCATATCGCATCATCGATAGGCTCCATTCCGAAGATCATTCGGTGTACATCTTTGTCTTTCTGCTGAAGTCTTTCTACATCGGCTGCGATATCTTGAAAGTCAGAGGAAAGATTAGAGTAATGATACTCCATCTCAGTGAGTTCTCTATCTAGAGCCTTCTCCAACGGAGTTGGAAGATATTTATATCCCAATGAGAACACTCCTACTGATACAAAAATGATCGAACAGCAAATTCCGGCAAAGCGAAAAATTTTTTCCCTTAATGTCAGCCTCAGCTTTTCAAACTGAAGTGTCTGTTGGTTATAGACGTATTTTTCCTTTCTCATTGTCTCCTATCTAAAGGTAATAACTTCGAATAAAAACCTAGAGTTACCCATGCAATTTGAAGAATTGATTAACGTTTTTAAAAAAAATAATGTTAGTATTTGTAGTCTCAATTCTGGGGAATAAACAGCGATAATTCCTCTATTGTAATTGGTGTCAGGCTTAATTATTATTTAATATTTAGCTACTTTTGTATTAATAGAAAATCCTTATGTTCGTTTCATAACGTTGATCAAAAGTAACCCTTGACATCCGATTTTCCAAAACATTGTAAAATTAAAAATATACTTATCATATATAAATATGCTATATCTCTAAATTATTGATCTTTATCAAGTTATCAAAAAATTATAGAACATATTAGTTTTAGTTATATGTGACTTTAATAAAATAATGGAGTGTTATACCACTTCTAAAGCATTTTAAGCAGCATGAGTAGTAATATGACATCCAATCAAATTCGTCAAACATTTTTTGACTTCTTCAAAGGTAAAGGACATAAGATTGTGCCTTCTGCCCCTATCGTAGTAAAGAATGACCCTACTTTGATGTTTACCAATGCGGGTATGAATCAATTTAAAGATTACTTTTTGGGCAACAAAGATGCTGCAATAAAACGTGTAGCCGATACACAAAAGTGTCTAAGGGTCTCAGGGAAACATAATGATTTAGAAGAAGTAGGTCGTGATTCTTATCATCATACTATGTTCGAAATGCTAGGAAATTGGTCTTTTGGTGATTATTTTAAGACTGAGGCGATTTCTTGGGCCTGGGAATTACTCACTGAGGTGTACAAGTTGGATCCTAGTCGTATTTATGCAACTGTCTTCGGTGGAGATGATAATGAAGGACTTGGACGTGATGAAGAGTCTGCAGGATTGTGGGGACAATTCCTACCAAAAGATAGAATTTTATATTGTGGAAAGGAAGATAACTTTTGGGAAATGGGTGAAACTGGACCGTGTGGACCTTGTTCAGAGCTACATGTTGATCTAAGATCTGATGAAGAAAGAGCTAAAGTGCCAGGAAGAGATCTAGTAAACATAGATGATCCAATGGTGATCGAAATATGGAATCTAGTTTTTATTCAATTCAATAGAAATTCAGATAGGTCACTGGAAAATTTACCTGCAAAACATATTGATACAGGAATGGGTTTCGAAAGATTGTGTCTAGCTATGCAAGCTAAGACGTCTAACTATGAGACGGATATCTTCTTACCGATGATTCAATATATAGAAAAAGAGTCAGGTATTACATATACTAATAAGTATGCTGAAGATGAAAAGACAGACATTGCGATGAGAGTAATTGTGGATCACGTCAGAGCAGTATCATTTAGCATTGCAGATGGCCAACTTCCAAGTAATACTGGAGCTGGATATGTTATTCGTCGTATTTTACGAAGAGCTGTAAGATATTACTACTCTTTTCTAAATATGAATGAGCCGTTTCTCAATAAGTTAGTGCCGATGCTCGCGGAACAATTCAAGGATGTATTCCCTGAGTTAGAAGCACAAAGAGGATTCGTAGAGAAAGTAGTGTTGGAAGAGGAAAAATCATTTCTAAGAACATTAGCTGGAGGACTTCGTCGGATCGAAAATCTTGATGTAGAGAATAATAAAATGACTGGAAAGCAAGCATTTGAATTGTATGATACTTACGGATTTCCTATCGATTTAACTCGTATGATTGCAGAAGAGCATAGATGGCAAATAGACGATATAGGATTTGAAGTAGCACTAGAAGAGCAAAGAGTAAGAGGTCGTGATGATGGTAAAAGAGAGACTGGAGATTGGGTTCCAGTGCACGATACCGAAGAAGTAAAATTTTATGGATATGATGAGCAAGAGGTAAAAAACGCGAAGATTAATAAATACAGAACGCTCAAAGAAAAAGGTAAGCCTGTCTATCAAGTGGTTCTCGATAAAACACCTTTCTATGCAGAGGGAGGAGGACAAGTAGGTGATAAGGGAGAAATTATAGTAGGAGACCAAAAGATAATAGTCTATGATACGAAAAAAGAGAATGACCTTATCATTCATTTTGTAAACGAATTACCTACAGATGCGTCTACATTAGTAGATGCTAAAATAAATGCTAGAAGAAGAGCACTGACCGAAAATAATCACTCTGCGACGCACCTATTACATGCAGCACTAAGACAAGTTTTGGGTATACATGTACAACAAAAAGGATCGTTAGTAAAAGATGAATATCTCAGATTTGATTTCTCACATTTTGAGAAAGTATCAACGGAGCAACTCAAAGAGATAGAGCAATTAGTAAATGCAAAAATTAGAGAAAATATATCTCTGAAAGAAAATAGAAATATATCTGTTCAAGATGCTAAGGAAGCAGGAGCAATGATGCTCTTCGGTGAGAAATACGGAGAGTTTGTACGTATGATCACATTCGACGAAGACTTTAGCCGTGAGCTTTGTGGAGGCTGTCACGTAGATGCTACTGGACAGATAGGATTGATGAAGATTACATCCGAAAGCGCCATATCGGCAGGGGTAAGGCGTATCGAAGCGATTACAGCAGAAGCAGCGGAGAAATTTGTGTCAGACGCAATCGGTCAACTCACAGAAGTGAAAGAATTATTTAAGAATCCTAAAGATTTGACTGCGGGAATACAAGATCTACAAGAAGAGAATAAAGTATTGAAAAAAGAGATTGAGAAATTAATGGCTGCCCAGGCTGGAAACATGAAAGAAGATTTGATTAAGGCAGCAGAAGATATTAATGGTGTAAAAGTAATACGTACCATTCTTAAAGGACTCGATAGTAAATCTGCTAAATCACTAGCTGGGAGTATCGAGCAAATTATAGGCGATTGTGTCATCCTATTTGGTATTGATGGAGAGAAGCCACAACTACAACTATCAGTAAGTAGGGCGCTCACAGAAAAAGGTCTGCACGCAGGCAACATGGTCAGCGAGCTAGCAAAAAACATCAAAGGTGGCGGAGGTGGTCAACCGTTTTATGCAAGTGCTGGAGGTAGTGATGCAAGTGGGTTGCAGGCTGCTGTGGACCAGCTAGGGGGTATGTTTGGTTAAGGAAAATTCACCATTATATTAGTTTATTATTATTAAATAAACAGAAATATAATTTAAAAAAGCAAGTGGAATAATCCCGCTTGTTTTTTGTTTCTAGATGAAATGTAAAATTATTATTAAAAGTTGTAAAAAAGAAAATTTCATCATCCCTATAATTCCTTCAATGGTAGATATTTAGGACATGAAGTGAACCAATATTAATAAAATGATAGAAAAATCAATTAATGAAACTGAAGCTATTTTTATTCATTAGCCCTTGCATGATTGGCATATCTGTTCCTTTGAAGAGGCTGCAGGTGTGATCATATAAATGCAAAATTTTAATAGCTCAATTAATTAGAAAACTATATTACGCCTGAAAATTCAAGATCGAGTTACGACCTTAAGGAAATAGTCATTGGGAATTATTTCTCATCTCCCAATCCACCTAAGCACATTATCATTCCAAATTTCCTTGCGATCAGATGCGGTAATCACTCCACTTTCTACTACTTCATCGATCACTTTTCCTGGATAGCCATCCGTGATACCATCCATTTCTCCAAGTGGATATGGATCATCTAATCCAGCGACTATTTGTGATACACCATGTCTACGGATAAGCATCTCAAGGGATAGTGGATCATGTACCAATGTATCAAAGAATATATTAGGATGTCCGATGGCGTTATCAGGATGAGTCTTTCCTTTAAAGAGATCAGGTCGACCGTCAAATCCTTGTCGTCTTCGGCCTTGATTCATTACGGCATATTGATTACCGTGAGCGTAGCATACTCGGATATTTGGAAATCTATTGTGATGATTGCTAAGCGTATAATCATGATAATGATCAGCTGTCTGTGCGCACATCCATACCAAGTGAAATCTCCAAGTCTTATCTTCGAGGGAAATAATCTTCTGACCATCATATGGATGTACTTCTACTGCTAAACCGAGTTCGTTGGCTAGCTCCCATATCTCATCTACAGACTCGTGTGCAGTATTGCGCCATTGTCCATCTTGATCTTGATAGTGTGTAGGTAGGCAGAGTACCTTTAGTTTTAATTTGGTGACGCAACGTTCTATTTCTTTGAGTGCTTGGCCCATGTATGCTGGCTGTATAACCATGCCACATGTCAGTCTATCATTATGGTGAGCTTGCAGTAGTCCTTGATAATCATTGTACCAAGAGTGCATATCTTTTGCAGCTTGTTTTGGTAATCCGTTAGCATATAGCTGTGAAAGGGTGATGACTACCATATGATCGATATGCTGATCGTCCATCCACTGTAGCTTTTCATCTAAGAAGAAACTCGGTGCTGTGATAGGTCTTTTCCAATTGCCCTGGCACATGTAGGACCTGTCATTCTCTATCCAGAAGTAACCTTTATCCTTCATGAATTGAGGTATCTGCTCCGGATTAGGTAGTAGATGACCGTGTACATTGATTTTTTTATATTGTTTTTCGGGCATTATATTCTTTGATTTTTTTGACGGCAAATTCATAGCCTTTCTGACACCACGCTTTCATTTGCTTAGGATCAAAGTAGAAAGAATTCTTGGAAAGTAGTCTAGCTATAAAGAAAAATCTCACGTTGACTTGATCGCTTTAAATATAATATAGAAACTTAAGATTTTATTACTCAATTGAGATTGCCCTAATCGAATAAAAAATATTTAATACCTTGATTTGTTGTATTAGGCTATTTCCAGTTCCTTCTTAACCCTATTGTATTTAATACCCTTGGATGATAATCCTCGGGATTGACAATATTCCATTACTCTTGGAAGTACTTCTTTCAAAGTAACAAATGATTTGATATTATCATGGAAAACAATTATTGATCCAGGTTTTAAATTTTGGATCACATTCTGATAGCATTGTTCTGTTGTGATATTCTGATCAAAATCTCCACTGAGTACATCCCACATTACTATCTGATACTGATCTCTGATCGCTTTAGCTTGTAGCGGTTTAAGCCTACCATATGGTGGTCTATATAGGTCTGATTGTACAAACGAGCTGCATAGCTCTACATCATCCAAGTATTTCTCAACATCACTTCCCCAACCAGACTTATGAGAGTAGCTATGGTTACCTACACTATGGCCTTCAGCAATTAATCTATTGTATATCTTGCTATGTTTACGTACGTTATCTCCTACACAGAAGAAGGTACCGTGCATATTGTACGATTTTAAAGTATCAAGAACCCAAGGTGTGACTTTTGGTATCGGCCCATCATCGAAAGTGAAATAGACATAAGGCTTCTTTCTAGATTTATTCCACAAATAGTTAGGAAACAGCTTTCGTATGACCTTAGGAGTCTTAATTATGTACATCTAGGTATTTGATATTATCCCTTAAATAGGATTACTTTACATCTCAATAACGGCAAGAACAGAAAAAATGTGACTTTTTGATGAATATTTTTTGTGTGATCCATATAAAATTAGGAAAATAGGCCTCGAATTGGATGTATTTCGGTGATAATCGAATTTAGATTGTCAATAGGCTGGATATTAGTTCTATTAAAATTTCATGATTGAATATAGCATTATGAGTGATGTAAGAGTAAGATTTGCACCGAGTCCAACAGGGCCATTACATATTGGAGGCGTACGTACAGCATTGTACAATTATCTGTTTGCAAAGCATGCAGGCGGTACATTTATATTAAGAGTAGAAGATACTGATCAAAATAGATATGTACCTGGAGCAGAAGATTACATAGTAGAGGCTTTGAATTGGTTTGGATTGACTCCCGATGAAGGTCCAGGATTTGGTGGAGATTATGGTCCTTATCGTCAATCTGAGCGTAAGGACTTTTATGCTAAATATGCTATTCAAATGGTGGAGCAAGGTAATGCCTATTATGCTTGGGATACGCCTGCGGATTTAGATTCGATGCGAACTCAAGATGTCAATGCGAAATATGACGCTAAGACTCGTGTTAAAATGAAAAATGGTCTCACCTTATCTGCTGATGAATTAAAATTAAAACTGGAAAGTGGCGTCAAATATGTGATTCGACTTAAGATGCCTGAGAACGAAGATGTAATGATCACTGATTTAGTAAGAGGAGAAGTAACATTCAATACTCAAGACTTAGATGATAAAGTGATACTCAAGGGTGACGGAATGCCTACTTATCATTTAGCGAATATCGTAGACGATCATCTTATGAAAATCTCTCACGTTATCCGAGGAGAGGAGTGGCTCAGTAGTACTGCACATCACGTATTGATGTATAGGTTTATGGGTTGGGAAGCACCACAGTTTTCTCATCTACCTTTGATACTCAAGCCCACAGGAAAAGGTAAGTTGAGTAAGCGTGATGGTGCTAAGTTTGGGCTTCCTGTATTTCCATTAGAGTGGAATCCAGGTAACGACGAAGAGTTATATTCCGGATTTAGAGAATTTGGCTTTTTACCAGATGCAGTGATCAATTTCTTAGCATTCCTGGGATGGAATCCTGGTACGGAACAAGAAATATTTTCATTAGATGAATTAGTAAATTCATTTAGCATCAAGCGTATTGTGAAGAGCGGCGCAAGATTCGATTATGATAAAGCTAAATGGTACAATCAGCAATATATCATCAAAACTGCAAATGAAGTCTTAGCGGCCATGATCAGATCAGAAGTGAGCGCCGATTATAACGACGAATATCTAGTGAAGGCATGTGGATTGATGAAAGAAAGGGTAGAAACCATAGGCGACATTCCTAAAGTGGGAGACTTTCTATTTGGATCGCCTTCAGAATACGATGCCAAGATGATTCGTAAAAAGTACAAAGAAGATAATGATCCGCATTTTATAGCTCTCACAGAGACACTTGGTACATTAGAAACATTTGACGCAGAAAGCACTCAAAGTGCTATCAAGGGCTACATCGGTGACAACGAATTGTCATTTGGAGCAATCTTGCCAGTACTCAGATTGGCAACATCAGGAACCATGAAAGGTCCAGATCTTTTCGAAATGATGGAACTGCTAGGTCGTGATGAAGTGTTAGTTCGGATGAGAGGTGGATTGAATGAGATTAAGAAGATCATATCTGCCGCTCAAGCTTAATACAATACAACGCATCTATGCCAAAGAAAATGAAAAAACAAGGAAAACCAAACGTTCACAATGAACTCAAAGGTTTCGATATCAAAATCAATGAATTTGGTGAAATGCAATCTAGTTTTAATATCGATAAACTCAATGATTTTCTCAATGATAACGTAGAAGATAAGAAGTTGGGAAATGAAGTGCAGGAGGAAGAGTAGAATAAAATACATCCTTCGAAATGCCAAGGTTGATTTGTAATTAATTAAACCAACTCAGCCAATCGCAGAACTTCTTCTCTCATCGTCTGACAAGTTTTACTCATCAATGTATAGTCTTTACAAATGACTTCAAAGCAAGAATCTTTCATTGGAATTATGATATGCTGGTATTCATCCCAAGTGGCGTCATTATGAAAAGGCTCAAGAGCACTCAATTCTCTAAGATTTTCAATCCAATCAGAATCTAAGATTTCTTGAAAGCAAAATGGCTCTATTCCTATATCATTATAAGAATATCCATCGAGTATCTCATCATTAGGACTACCAAACTTATACTTTGCATATTTATTGAATCGGATAGAAGTAATCTGATCTACAGGCACTCTGTTGAAAGGGCTGTTCTCAGCATCATGAACAGAGCTATCTTCTATAAAGAAAATCAAATAAACATAATGTTCATTAGCCAATACCTTTGGGGTAGGAGCTGATGCACTACATATGATATTCTCTAGAATAGATTTAATCTCCATAGCGCTAAGATTTTTTATTAGTTGTCGACGCCTATATAATTCCGAATTCGTAATTCTACATTCGTAATTAGTTCTACCTCAATCTATCCATACTCTTCACCAACTTATCATCTTTACCAATAGCTCTTCCTGCCAATACGGCAAAGATCAAAGCCACGAGTGGAGAATAGATTCCTAAGTCGTAATTAATGGTGTTTAAAGCATCACCGGTGCGTTCATTGTAAATAAGTAAGAATGCAACAAGAGGCAGTAGGATAGCCATCACTATACCCAAGTAAGAGAGTCTTTTTTGTAGAGGTCTATTATTGAACAAAAAGATAGCGCTAAGTGTGACTAAACCACCGATGATTGTTAATCCTATTAATACTGGGCTATCGTGTATATTATATACCAAGTCATTCATTACGCCTTGACTAGCTACATCGGTAGTAGCAAATGGTGCGGCGAATTCTGTCCAAAAAGCAGCGCTTGAGAGCAGCAAGAAAAGGCTTTGTATTCTTTGTATCACGAGGATTGATTTTTATGTCTATTTAATGTTAGTGTATTATCAAGGTAATAACTATCTTGATACTTATAAGCAAAGATATGGAAAATTGAATCTATCGTATTGGGAAGAGAAGTACTATTTTGAAGATAATGATCTAGTCGTTATAGGTGCAGGTATAGTCGGCCTGTCGACAGCAATAACGGTAAAGAAATTGAGGCCAGATCTTAAGGTATTGGTATTAGAAAGATCGACCGTACCTTCAGGTGCGAGTACTAAAAATGCTGGATTTGCATGTTTTGGAAGTGTCACGGAGTTGATTTCTGATAGTGTACATATGAAATACGAAGATCAGATCGCTTTGCTTAAGATGCGATGGGATGGTTTGAAATTACTGCAATCTAATGTAACTCTAGAAGATATATCTTATAGATCTAGAGGTGGAGTAGAAGTATTGGAGGTAGATGACGTTTCGCAGATAACAGCACTAAACAACATTGATAAGTATAATGAAATGGTAAGTGATGCTATCGGCCTTAAAGATTGCTTTTCAATAGTTGATCAACATCTTTCTGATTCATTTCATAGCAAAGCTATATACAATCAATACGAAGGGGAACTCGACCCAATGCATATGATGTCTAGCTTGCAACGAAAGGCATCAAAACTAGGTGTCAATATACTAAATGGTGTAGATGTACAATCTGTATACTCAGGTGTAGTCAACTTAGTCACTAAAGAAATAGAATCACCGAAAATCGCTGTTTGTACTAATGGCTTATCTCGAGTATTACTCCCTCAATTAGCATTGCAAGCAGTTCGTAATCAAGTATTTGTGACTGAGCTTCTAGTAAATAATCCGTTGCAATCTTGCTATCACTTTGATCAAGGCTATGTCTATTTCCGAGAAATTGATAATCGAATATTGATCGGAGGTGCACGTAATCTATATTCAGAACAAGAGAATACTGACCAATTTGGACAGACGGATAACTTGAAGGCTTATCTTAAGTCGTTTGTAGAAAAGAGAATCACTAAGCGTCCTATTCATTTTGAATATGAATGGAGTGGAATTTTGGGAGTTGGAGAAACTAAAGAACCTATTATCGAGGAAGTAGACAAAGGTCTGTATGTAGGCGCTAGACTAGGAGGGATGGGAGTTGCCATTGGCAGTGGTGTAGGACTTTCTCTAGCTGAGATGGTATTGTCTTAGAATAAACTACTTTAATCTTAACAAGAAATTATCTTTGTCTGAGGAGTCAAATATATGGGTCCTGACGTTTATAATTACGAAACAAGGAATAAGTCATCAATATCTATAAATCCATATTAGCTACATTAGCCATGATGCTGAGTGTTGGAGCGTATGCCCAACAGGAAGAAGCACAGGATACGTCAAAGATTGATCGACTGATTGTGAAGTTTGCTGAGACGCGTATCACTGATCTATCACGTGAAGAACCAGAACAAATATTCTTTGGAGATGTGAAATTGTACAAGGATAGCCTTTTTATGTTTTGTGATACAGCAAGAGTCATAGGGAATAACCTTTGGGCTAAGGGTAATGTAATCTTCATACAGAATGATACTATTAGGACCTTCGCCGATAGCCTTTATTTCCATGGAGACTCTTCTTTAGCCTATCTATATAATGATGTTGTTTTAGAGAATGGTAGTAATAAGCTATACAGCGATATATTGATCTATGATACAAGGACTAAGGTAGCCTCATACAAAGATACAGCGATAATGGTCCAGGAAAAGAGTAGCCTTCAATCTGTAAGAGGGTTTTACGATGTAGATAATGATCAAGCATTCTTTTATGATGAAGTATATATCGAAGGAGAGGACATGAAGATGAGGGCTGATTCTATGAGTTTCCTTACGGATGAACAACGAGCTATCTTTATGGGACCTACTAGGATCCAGCAGATAAGTAGAGATATCTATTGCGAAAGCGGATTCTATGATATGGATGACGAAGTAGCTTTATTCGAGGAGAATGCACAGTTTGAAGAGATAGATGTTGAGGCTAGTGCTCAGAGCATTGCATATACCAAGTTAACGGGAGAAATCCGTTTAGAAGGTGATGCCTACTATCGGAACAAGGAAGATATTGGTAAAGGAGATATTATTGTCTATAATGAAACGACGGAGTCTGCTGAGCTTATAGGAAATGCGACTTTCGAAAATGCTAAAAGTAAAGTAAAAGGTCAACGTATCGATTACGATAAGACGACAGAGGCTTTTAAAGTGAAAGGGCAATCTGTGATTTCAGATCCACCTTATATAATATCTGCAGAATCTGTCGATTATGACAAAGAATCAAATGTGGCTTATGCTGTTGGTGATGTGATTTGGCAAGATACGTCAGCAGGAATTTCCATTTTCTCTGATTACCTTGACTATCAAGAATCTACTGGATACGTCAAAGCGACTAACGACGAAGGTCGACCATTGATGCAAAATGTTTCTGGTAAAGATACACTCTATATCTCATCAGATATACTGAAATCGTACAGCGAGTATATGACAGATACTTTAGGTATAGTAGATACAATTAACTATCTAATAGCTGATGATAATGTACAGATCATGCGATCTAGTCTGCAAGCAGTATGCGATTCACTAGTGTACCAAGATGGTGATTCATTATTCTTGCTATTGGATGATCCTGTGGTATGGTCAGATAGTTCGCAGATCACTGGAGATACAATAAAGATTTACTTAGCGAATGATGATTTAGACAAGATGGAAGTCTATCCAAAAGCATTTATGACTAATACTGCGGACCTTATCTATTATAATCAGATCTCTGGTAAACGTATCATTACTTCATTTGAAGATGGAAAACTGAAGACAATGGACGTCATCGGTAATGCTAGATCACTGTATTATATGTTGGATGAATTCAAAGCATACATTGGTGTCAACTCTACAGAGTGCAGTAGTATTAGATTTACATTTTCTGAGAATGATATTAAAAGCATTAAATTTTTTACGAGTCCTAGATCGCAGATATTACCTATGCGAGGGACTAATCATGAAGACATCAATTTAGATGGATTCAATTGGAGGTTCTCTGAAAGGCCAATGACTCTAGCGGATCTCCAGAGTAGCCTTACAAGAGACCTTAAACTGCAATAATTTAAAATAGTTTTTCGAACCAATTTATAATGAGTGTGTCGAACGAGTTTACTAATTTTGATTTAGAATAATATTAATGTATATAATGATACGATTTTCATTTCTATTCATTGTTTTGATTTCTGCTTTGCAATTCGGAACAGCACAGCAGAACAATCAAATATTGCAAGAGGCAATGACAAATGCCAAATCAGGTGATAATCAAAAAGCCATAGAGAAATTCGAAGCATTAGAATCTCATAGTTCTGCAGATATTTATTATAATATAGGTCGATTATACCATGAGAATAACGATGTAGCAAATGCCGCGCTCAATTATGAAAGGGCATTAAAAATAGATGGTGCTCATAATCAAGCCAACAATAATTTATCAATCATAAGAGAAGAAACTGACTTTGATATTATACCAGTTGAAAAGATGTTTTTGATTCGTTGGTGGAATTTACTGGCGGGCTCTATGAGTGCAAATATTTGGATGATATTGAGTTTGCTAGCCGCTATTGGATTGATAGCAGCCATGTATTTTTGGTGGATAGCTGATCGATCTGAACTGAAGAAGAAAGCGTTTTTTGCTACAGTGATTACCCCTGTATTATTGGGAATTTTATTAGCGTTAGGAAGTACTTCGAAGTTGCTAGCGACTAATAACGATTATGCTATCATAATGAATAAAGACTATGATATGCATGAAGGAGCTGATGATCGCAGCCCAATTATAAAAGATATAGAGGTAGGTACTAAAGTAGAGATCGTAGATCAAATTGACGAATGGATCAAAGTCGTTACGGTGGATACCGAGAGCGGATGGATCAAAGAGAGTGAAATAGTTAGGATTTGACTTTTTATCCTACCATTATTTCCAAATAAGCACTTTTTTTCGCAGTCCAGAATCTTTAATAGCTATGCAATATATTAAGGTGGTTAAGCCTTTCGGAAGATGTATTTTTTTTACAAAAGGTAAATATATCACATGAAAAATATATTCATACTATTCACATTATTAGCTTGCATTACTCTCATGGCCCAGACTGACGATAAGAAATGGGATGTCAATTATCTAACATGAGATTCGTCAATGACTGTTATCAAGACTAACGAAGGTACATGGATGAGTATCGATGTTAGTCCAGATGGAGTTTAAATAATTTTCATTTGGCAGTATTTTTTCTGCAGTTTTTGTCTTAGCGGCTCAATGCGTAGAAATACCTCGAACAGAAACCTTCCTTTGGTGTTCATTAAATATAACCTTACGTTATCTTTGCTAAATAGAAGCTAGTTACAATAAGCGATCACCTCCAACGGAATAATAATATGACCACATTCAAACAAAATATAGAGAAAGGAATTCCTTCGATCTTACCACCAAAGAGAATTTTTCAAGCAGATTCTAATCCAGCACCTAAACGAAAGGAGATTTTAACGCCAGAAGACAGAATACTTGCGCTCCGTAATGCTCTGAGGTATTTTCCTGTGGAGTGGCACGCTGAATTAGTCGTAGAGTTTGCAGCAGAACTCAAGGAATATGGACGTATCTATATGCATAGGTTTAAACCAGAATACAATATATATGCACGACCTATAGAGGAGTATCCTTATGTGACAAAGCAGGCAGCGGCGATCATGCTTATGATTCAGAATAATTTGGATCCGGCTGTAGCTCAGCATCCAGACGAACTAATTACCTATGGAGGTAATGGCTCAGTGTTCCAAAACTGGGCACAATATCTACTTACGATGCAATATCTATCTCAAATGACTGAATTGCAGACATTACATATGTATTCTGGTCATCCAATGGGGTTGTTTCCATCTTCAAAAGATGCGCCGAGAGTAGTAGTCACAAATGGAATGGTGATACCTAATTATTCTAGCCCTGATGATCTAGAACGATTTAATGCTTTGGGAGTGAGTCAATATGGACAAATGACGGCAGGATCTTTCATGTATATTGGACCTCAAGGAATAGTACATGGTACTACAATTACAGTGATGAATGCTTTTCGAAAAGTATTGGCAAAAGGAGAATCTCCTGCAGGAAAAATATTTCTTACTGCCGGGTTAGGAGGAATGAGTGGTGCGCAACCTAAAGCTGGAAATATCGCAGGATGTATTACCATCTGTGCGGAGGTCAATCCTAATGCAGCAACTAAGAGACATGAGCAAGGATGGGTAGATGTACTCATTGATAATATGGACGATCTTATCGCTCGCGTGCGTAAAGCAAAAGAGCAATCTGAGGTAGTTTCTATTGCGTATATTGGTAATGTAGTGGAGATATGGGAGCGATTTTTTGAAGAAGATATTTATATCCACTTAGGTTCAGATCAGACATCATTACATAACCCTTGGTCTGGTGGTTATTATCCTATCGACCTTTCTTATGATGATTCCAATAAGCTACTAAGAGACGATCCTATCGCTTTTAAAGACGAAGTACAGAAGACATTAAGAAGGCATGCTACTGCAGTGAATAAACACAATGCTAGTGGTACCTATTTCTTCGATTATGGAAATGCATTCTTGTTAGAGTGCTCTCGAGCAGGAGCTGATGTCATGGCAGACAACGGGATAGATTTCAAATATCAATCTTATGTACAAGATATCTTAGGACCTATGTGCTTCGATTATGGATTTGGTCCTTTCCGTTGGGTATGTGCCTCTGGTAATTCCGATGATCTCGACAAGACTGATGAGATAGCGGTAGAAGTCCTGCAGACTATTATGGAGAATAGTCCTAAAGAGATTCAACTACAAATGCAAGACAATATCACTTGGATCAAAGATGCAAAACAAAACAAACTCGTAGTGGGCTCTCAAGCTAGGATACTTTATGCAGATGCGGAAGGGCGTATGAAGATCGCTCAAGCGTTTAATGATGCAGTAGCCGAAGGCCATATAGGTCCTGTCATACTAGGTCGTGATCATCATGATGTAAGTGGTACGGATAGCCCTTATCGTGAGACTTCTAATATATATGACGGTAGTAAGTTTACGGCAGATATGGCGATACACAATGTGATTGGCGATAGTTTTAGAGGAGCCACTTGGGTCTCTATTCATAATGGCGGTGGAGTAGGCTGGGGAGAAGTGATCAACGGCGGATTTGGGATGCTTCTAGATGGTAGTGCTGAAGCAGAATCGAAACTTAATAATATGTTATTCTATGATGTAAATAATGGAATAGCTAGAAGAAGTTGGGCAAGAAATGAAGAAGCAATATTTGCTATCAAACGTGAAATGGAAAGAACACCAGGCCTCAAAGTAACATTGGCTAATATTGTAGATGATAATATCTTAGAAAATATTTAAACTAACTACATTAATATAAATCACGCTTGCAATTGACGCTTGATCTTCAAAAAAGACTGGTTAAACAATTGGAGCAATTGAGTTGTGCTAAATTTTTTTGTTTCTTTTTGGAGATGATAGGCCATCAAAATATGTATTATTAGTGAATTCATAATTCGCTGTGAATTCCAATAACGAAAACCCGTTTTAGAGATATGATACTTGTATGTTTAATGTAATCCTTCAGAATTGAAATAAAATAAAACTTAACATTCACTTAATCTGTACTTTACATTAAAATTATATATGGTGCATAACTTGCTTTCAACAATAATAAATTAAATGTCAGATAGTATCAAAATACTCATCGTAGATGATGAAGAGGATATCAGAGAGTTACTTAGATATAATTTAGGTAAGGAAGGTTACTTAATCGAGACTGCTGAGAATGGCTTAGAAGCTATCGAAAAAGCAAGATCTTTTGGTCCACATCTAATCGTGTTAGATATCATGATGGAAGGAATGGATGGTATCGAAGTATGTGAAAAAATCAGAGAAGACGAATCTTTTAATCAGGCACTAATTGTATTCTTGACGGCAAGAGGAGAGTCTTTTACTCAGATCTCGGCCTTAGAGAGTGGAGGAGATGATTTCATAAGTAAACCAATTAAACCTAGCGTATTCAATTCACGTATCAAAGCGATACTTAGGCGTCATCCTAGTCTAGGTTCTGCTCAGTCCGAATCCATATCTACATATGGAGATCTTACTATTGATAGAGAAAAGTTCACTCTTCTCGTGGGAGAAAAGGACATCTCTTTGGCTAAGAAGGAATTTGAATTACTAAATCTATTACTTTCAAAGCCAGGTAAAGTATTCAAAAGATTAGAGATTCTAAGAGAAGTATGGGGCAGGGAAGTGATTGTAGGTGATCGTACTATAGATGTACACGTACGTAAGCTTAGAGAAAAGATTGGCATTGATTATATTCAAACTATGAAAGGTGTGGGGTATAAATTTAACTTTTAATTCCTGTACAAAATCTGTTAATTTAATTTAAAAGATGTAAGTGACCTCGTTTAAAAATCTATCCATCAAGCAAATTGTTAATTACACCACCATATTAGTTTGGTTAGTGCAGATGGCTATTATGTTTAGTCTTTGGTTTTTCTTTCATTTGGATGTGAGGCTTTCTTGGTTGTTGCTTATAGCAGTAGGAACGTTTGCGATTTTCTATTTCACTATTTCCTATATACTAGAGCATCTGATTTTTCGTAAGATCAAATTAATTTATAAGTTTATCTCAGATACTAAAGCAGATCCTGAAAAGGCTAAGATTAAAAACATACCTACACTATCTATAGATAATGTAAATGAAGATGTAGTAGACTGGGCAGAACGCAAAGAAAAAGAATTAGAGGCGATGAAGTTGCTAGAAACTTATCGAAAGAATTTTGTTGGTAATATATCACATGAGTTAAAGACTCCTTTGTTTTCCATACAGGGATACTTACATACCTTACTTGATGGTGCTATTTACGAAGAAGGTATCAATATTGATTATTTGCGAAGAGCTGCAAATAATGCAGAACGCCTAGGTAATATTGTTGATGATCTTGAGCAAATCAATAAGTTAGAGGATGAATCATTTGTAATAGAAAAATCATCTTTTAGTGTAAAGGAGTTGACGAAGGAGGTATTTGGTGATCTCAAAAAAATGGCTGAAAAGAAGAAGATTAATCTAAAATATAAAGATGGTGCTGCACTGCAATCTGTAGTATTGGCAGACAAAGAAGCCATCAGAAAAGTATTGAGTAATTTGATTGTAAATGCCATCAAATACGGAAGTGAAAATGGGGAAGTTGTTTTGAGTTTTTATGAAGTAGAAACTAAGATATTAATCGAAGTGTCAGACACTGGTATAGGTGTCGAAGAGAAACATCTCAAGCACTTGTTTGATAGATTTTATAGAGTCGATGGCAGTCGCTCTAGAGCTGAAGGAGGCAGTGGTTTGGGCCTATCTATAGTAAAGCATGCTATAGAAGCCCATGGTGAGAAAATATTCGTTAGATCTACTCCTAATGTGGGGACTACGTTTGGTTTTACTTTACCTAAGGATAAGTAATAAATTATTTGATAGTTTTTTATAAATTTTATCTGAATTTTAATTAGAAACGTAAGTCTTTAATCCTCTTATAATTATAACCACGGACTACGAAGTAGAGATAGGATCGTGATTACACATTAGAATTATTATTCATTTTGATTTTTAATTGTAATCTACTATTCTAAAATGAAGTGTGGGTATCAAGGAAAACCATATTATGATCAATTAGAAGATAGAGGTCAAAGGAAAAGTATGTTAAGTAGGATATAGGTATACGGCATATCAGAAAATCAATACTCTCGGAATTAAAGGGAATGTGCAAAATCTAGAAGATGTATTGGTGGTGATCAATGTATTTGCACAACCAGCAAAAATGGAACCATCTGACAATTGGTGACAAGTATATCCAGATGTTGTTTGGATTTCTAAAATCAAAATACTGTGATAAATATGTTCTACTCACAGAATAATTTAACTTGTGTCTTCTAGACAGTGATTAGAGGGCATTTTTTAATTATTGTATTTGATAACAACTTACCATTATAGAAGAACCAACACATATCCTTGATAGTCTTATAGAAAGAGACACGATGGTGCACAGAGCTTCCGTGCGTAAGATGGTATGGTCTAAAATTCTGATGAGTATTGGACTATCAATATTAGGCTGGATTTTGCCTCTTATTGTTAAGATTCATTATATTCTATATCTGGGTATTTCATTGAAGCTTACAGCGTTGATATTGATGATTCAGGGATTTCGTACTTTGAGAGCATATGCTAAAGTCAATAAAGAAGTGGTGCCAAAGACTAACTATGACAGATCTGATATATCTGTATTGCAACATTTAGTGAAAAGTCAGATTGATCAAAATACCATAGAGCAGAAGCTATCATTAGCAGGGTTGATTATTGCTGTGATAGTGAGCGTTATTAGCGTACTTTTTCAAGAATATAGTCTTATTGCAGCATCATTTATACCTATTGCTTTGATTTTAGCTATTGAATTTTGCTTTACACTAATATTGCTCCATGTCCAGCATCTTTTCAAAAGGAAATTGGATAGGATAGAGGTATAGATTCTTCAAGTCAAGTATTACATTTACATTCTATAAGAAATACTTATATGAAGTACGAAAAAATCATGCAAGACCTTAAAGCAGGAATATACCATCCAGTCTACCTCTTGCATGGTGCAGAATCGTTTTTCATTGATAGTGTTACAGGCTACATTGAGAATAATGCACTCATTGAGGGTGAAAGATCGTTTAATCAAGAAATTCTGTATGGAAAAGAGACTGATTTCAAAACTGTAGTCGATAATGCACGCCAATTTCCAATGATGGCGGAGAGACGAGTTGTTATAGTACGGGAGGCGCAAGCTATGCGTACGCTCAAAAGCTTGCAATCATATATAGAGAAGCCTTCACCCCAAACGGTGTTAGTACTCGCACATAAAAACAAGCCACTTGACAAACGTACTAAGTTTGGTAAATCAGTAAGTAAAAGTGCCGTAATTCTAGACTCTAAGAAGCTTTATGATAATCAAGTGCCAGCATGGATATCTACCTATGTAAGATCACAAAAACTAAACATAGACCCTCAGGCATCACAATTGCTTACTGAGTACCTTGGACAAGATCTAAGTAAAATTGTCAATGAGATCGATAAAATTAAGATTAACCTTAAAGTTGGGGAAAAAATAACAGCAAAATTGGTCCAAGATGTTGTCGGTATCAGCAGAGAATACAATGTATTCGAGCTTAATAAAGCTTTATCGATATGGGATTATCCTAAGATCATGCGCATCATTTACTACTTCGAAGAGAATCCAAAAGCCAATCCATTAGTTATGGTTATATCTAATCTTTTTGGGTACTTTACTAAAGTAGCTATCACTCAACAAAATATCAAAGCCAGCGACGCTGAACTTGCCAAAAAGACAGGAGTCAATCCATTCTTTGTTAAAGATTACCGTATAGCTGCAAGGACCTTTAGTACAACTCAAATAAAGCAAGCTTTCCTTAGCTTACATAGAGCAGATCGCCACTCTAAAGGTTTGGGAATGAAGTCTGCAACTCCACTAGGTATCATGCAACAATTGATATTTGAGATTCAGTCGGTGTAACGGGAAGCTGAGACTTCAGTTTGTAAATAATTTAATATCGCACCTATTATATCCTCAAACAGATACATGTAGGTCATGGCAATAACTATATATAGCACTAAGATTTATTATTCGGATTGTGTGACGTGAATATGTCCCTTCGAAGGAATTACAGGGATGATGCAATAATTAATCTTTAAATTCAATTGCTTTTAAATACGTTCTAAATTAGAAAGCTAGTCAATCCATATACCCTATTAATATCTGACAATATCATATATATCTTTCTTACATTTGAGCTACTCAACAGATTAATCAACGCAAGTGGCGATAGCACACATACACATAGGAACTAATCAAGGCGATCTGGCTAACAATCTACGGACTGCTATAGATAAGCTTCGATCTAAAGGCAACATACTTGATAAGTCCCATATATATGAGACAGAGGCTTGGGGTAAAGTGGACCAACCCAACTACTACAATATGGCGGTTACCTATGAGACAAAGCTAGATCCATACGCATTATTACAGTTAGTGAATGAGATAGAAGATGAATTAGGTAGAGTTAGAAAAGAAAAGTGGGGTAAAAGGATTATAGATTTAGATGTCATAACATATGATGATAAAGTGATATCTGATGAAAAGCTTACTATACCACATAAACATATGGCAGAGCGAAATTTTGTACTCGTACCAATGATAGAGATTGCTGGTGAATGGATACATCCAGTAAAGGATAAGACCATAGATGAGCTATATATAGAATGCCTTGATACTTGCGATGTAATACTGATTGACAAAACTATTTGATAAGAAATTGAACGACACAGATTTTCCATATAATTATATCTGCATCGAGGGCAATATCGGCTCTGGAAAGACATCTCTATGTAATATGATAGAGCGTGACTATAATTGTAGACTCATGTTGGAAGAGTTTGATGATAATCCATTTCTACCTTATTTCTATGATGATCCGGAGCGATATGGTTTTACAGTAGAGCTCTTCTTCATGACAGAGCGATACAAGCAAATGCAGCGGACACTCATGCATCAGGATCTCTTCCGTCAGTTTACAGTATCCGATTATGCATTTGTCAAGACGCTACTATTCGCTAATAAGAATCTTCCAGAAGAAGAGTTTCGTCTTTTTCATAAGATGTATGAACCGCTGAGTAAGAGTTTTCCACAACCAGACTTGCTTGTATATATCCACCGCAGCGTAGATTGGCTATTAGTCAGTATAGAGAAGAGAGGTAGAGGTTACGAGAAGAATATAAAAGCTGAGTATCTCCTTAATATTCAGAATGCTTACTTCGAATATCTTAGGCACATTAGCTCTATTCCAGTATTGATATTAGATTTAAATACGATTGATTTTGTAGCTAACGAAGAACATTATGAAGAAATCACTAATCTTCTTAAGAAACAATATCGTCCGGGTGTACACAGAGTGAGCCTTATGGTTTAGTCCAAACGTTCTTGAAAATCAAATAAGAGTCTAGTTGTAATGATAGTTCCTAGATCAAGCACGTTCACAATAGAATTGCATAACATTTAAGGTAAGTGTGCGTGTTCTGAGAGGAAATGTGGTTTTTGAAAACTAAACTTTCATGATAGTCTTCAAATCTCATTAACAGGGATAAAGATATTTTACAATGAACGTTAACGATAATAGAAATATCTTAACTCAAGAAAACAAATGGACTCCTATATGTCAATTGGAATCTGTTATAATCCGTCAGATTTGTGGTTTATTGAGGAATCAATTTATACTCCTACAAGGTTAGTAACCACATAGACATTTAAAGCTCAAGCCATATTATCTATAATCAAGGTTATTATTAGCTTTGAAGCCGAACTTCACCTTATTGTATAACTTCATAATACTCAGATGACAAAATATATTACAAGCTTACTTGTGATGATGTTAATTATTACCACAGCTAGCGTTACTGCTCAAAAGGAAATATCTCTGGAAGATATCTGGACTAACTATACATTCTCACCTAAAAGAGTGCCTGGTTTCAATTTTCTGAATGACGGTAGACATTATACTCGTAATCAAAGTAACGTGATCAAGAAGTATGATCTGACAACTGGAGATTTTGTAGAAGATATACTTGATGGAGCTACTCTAGGTACAGATTTTACAATAGGTAGTTACTCATTTAATAGTGATGAGAGTAAGATTGTTATCATGAATAAAAGAGAGTCTATCTACCGTAGATCTTTCAAGGCTAACTACTATGTATATGATCGCTCAACTAAGCAGCTGTCGGAAGTATTCGATGGTAATAAAATCAGTTATGGAACATTATCTCCAGACGATAAACAAATCGCATTCGTTTACAACAATAACCTGTATTTTAAAGATTTAACATCGAACGTAATTACCGCGATCACCACTGATGGAGAATATAATAAGATTATTAATGGAGCTGCAGATTGGGTTTATGAAGAGGAATTTGCTTTTGCCAAAGCTTTTTTTTGGTCACCAGATAGCAAGAAGATAGCCTTCATTAGATTTGATGAGACAGAGGTGAAGGAGTTCACTATGCAGATGTATAATGATGAGATGTATCCAGAGAATGTCGTATTTAAATATCCTAAAGTAGGGGAGGATAATGCTAAAGTATCGGTACATATTTATCACATAGGAGCTAAAGGGAAAACTATTGAAGTAGATCTAGGGAATCTAGATGATATGTACATTCCAAGACTCAAATGGACAACTGATGATAACGAATTATGTGCATTTAAAATGAACCGCCATCAGAATCACCTAGAGCTATATCTAGTAGATGCTAAAAATGGATTCTCGACTGTAATGCTAGACGAAAAAAGCAAATATTACATCGATATCCACGACAATCTTACTTTTTTAGATAATGGAAAAGAATTTATTTGGACAAGCGAGAAAGATGGATATAATCACATCTATCTATATGGTATGGATGGTAAGGAAAAAAGAGCATTGACTAAAGGTAATTATGATGTGACTGTATTTTATGGTGTAGACGAAAAGAATAAGAAAGTATACTATCAAGCGGCAGATCGTACGCCGATGGAGAAGCGTGCATTTGAGATTGGATACAAAGGCAAAAAACCAAGAGTTCTAGATATGAGATCTGGAACTAGTAATGCTACATTCAGTAGTACTTACGATTATTATATACTATCTAATAGTACTCTCAATACTCCGGCAACATACAATGTATACACTCGTAGAGGAGAATTAGTAAGAGCATTAGAAGACAATAAAATACTAGTAGGAAAGCAGAAAGAATATGGAGCTGTGCCGGCGAATTTTTTTGAGTTCACAACTAGTGAAGATGTGAAGCTCAATGGATGGATGATGCAACCACAAAATATGCAGAAAGGAAGAAAATATCCTGTGCTCGTAACTCAGTATAGTGGTCCTAATAGCCAAAGCGTCAAAGATTCATGGGGAGGAGCAAATTACTGGTGGTATCAACATCTATCGCAGCAAGGGTTCATCATCGTTTGTGTCGATCCAAGAGGTACTGGCGCTAGAGGTGAGGAGTTTCGCAAGCAGACTTATCTAGAGCTAGGAAAGCTCGAAACTTTAGATATGATAGAGACTGCTAAGTGGTTAGGTAAACTACCAAATGTAGATGCGGACAACATCGGAATATTTGGATGGTCGTATGGTGGATATATGTCATCACTAGCAATACTTAAAGGTAATGATGTATACCAAGCGGCAATAGCTGTTGCGCCAGTGACGAGTTGGAAATGGTATGATACTATCTATACAGAGAGATATATGCGGACACTTGCTGAGAACGAAAGTGGATATAGCGATAATTCACCGATATACTTTGCGGACAAACTTAAAGGTGACTACCTGTTGATTCATGGCGGTGGAGATGACAATGTACATTTTCAGCATTCTGCAGAGATGACAAGAGCGCTAATTGAGGCTAATAAGCAGTTTGATCAGTACTATTATACTAATCGTAATCATGGTATATACGGAGATAATGCGCGCATACATCTATATACGAAAATGACTAACTTTCTCACAGAAAGCTTGCAGTCTAAGGATGCAAGTAATAATGATCCAATAAGACCATAGATGGCTAAACAAACAGATACTCCAGTTATAGTAAATAGGAAGGCGAAGTACGAGTACACTCTTGTAGACGAATTTGAAGCAGGGATAATGCTCAAGGGAACAGAGGTGAAAGCCATGAGATCAGGAAATGCTAATCTTAGTGATGCGTATTGCATATTTGATAATGGCAATCTGATTATCAAGAGTATGTTTATTGCAGAGTACGATCATGGAAATGTGAACAATCACGAGACTCGTGCAGATCGAAGACTCTTGCTACGCAAGTCAGAATTGAAGAAAATCAAACGCAAGCTAGACGAAAAAGGATTGACACTTGTGCCATATAAAATCTACTTCACTGAGAGAGGATTTGTCAAGCTCAACATTTGGTTGGCTCAAGGAAAGAAGTCGTTTGACAAACGTAATAGCATTAAGGAGAAAGATGTGAAGCGTGAGCTAGATCGTGAGATGAAGAAATTTAAATAAGGCGAAGTTGATAGTCAATTCAAATTAGATTGTCGAAGAAGTTAAAGATCAATCATCGCCCAATTTATACCTTGATATTGCGCCCAAATAGAGTAAAGTTGAAGATTGAACGCCCAAGACATAGTCTAGAATTAGAATTGAGAATTAGTCACTTCGATTAGAATAAAAAGTATGTATTATCTATAATTGAGAACATTATTTTATTAGCTTAAACTACATAACTTGCACTAAATGCCAATATAGCGTCAATTAAAAATTCCGCATAATCCCATATTGACAGCATCTTTTACTGGTGTGATAATATAGTTACTATTCCAAGTATATTTCCTAAAACTAATAGATTCACAAGATATTCAGGGTAATCAAACAATTCGAAAAAGCTTGTTCTTATTTCTGGATTAAGCAAATACATCTGAGCTGAAAAGGCAAACAAACTCCACATTACTGAGTTATCTACAAAATACACGATTCTAGAGGTATTGTCATTCATAATGTGCTTAATTTATCGGATTTAATAATTTTAATAAATTAGTACAAAAAAAATAAAATTATAAAGCTTAGCTAAATTGCTAGATTTCTATTGAACAATGATTCTATATGGATTAAGCAGACATTTTAAGTATCTGACATATAATTGTTTTTATATATACTATAATCACAATATGTTTATCTTTGCCCTTTTAGTTTTGATACTGTACTCAGAACGGTAAAATGTAAATGTTGATTCAAGCCTTTTCGACCATATCATATTCGACTGTAGTCTTTAGTTTATATACATTTGCAAATTTATTATCACACTTTGTAAAACAGCAGTTTTGATAGCATATCTCAAAGGAAAGATCACCTTCAAGAAGCCAACTTACATATATGTCGAATGTGGGGGAGTTGGATATCATGTCAATATCAGCCTCAACACTTATCAAGCGATAGAGGATAAGGAGAATATAAAGATACTTACATACTTGCAAGTCAAGGAAGATAGCCAGGCGCTGTACGGGTTTTATGATGAGAGAGAAAGGAATTTGTTTGTGCTTTTGATTTCAGTATCTGGAGTAGGAGTAAATACTGCGAGAGTTATGCTCTCTGGAATGAGTGTTGACGATATGAGATCAGCCATTATCCATGAGCAAGTAGCAACGCTCAACAAGATCAAAGGCATCGGCCCTAAAACGGCAAAGAGGATTATTCTTGATCTAAAAGATAAAGTATTGAAAGATGGTGCCGTTGCGGACTCATTGTCACCATCGATTAGCAATACTATGGCAGATGAGGCGTTATCTGCTATGATTGCTTTAGGCTTTCCTAGAAATACAGTTAATAAACAATTAAATGCGATCATGGCAAATCAGACGGATATTACACAGGTAGAAGACTTGATCAAGGCGGCTCTAAAACAGTTGTCCTAATCAAGGCTTTTTAAACTTCTTTTAATTTGATATACTGAATTGTTTTGGAGTATCGTTCATAAAGAATGTTTTGGTGTAAGGTCTCAGTTTTCAGGAGCGAACACCCTATTGACTTTTAAATTATATATGAAATTTTTAAAATACTTAAGTTCAGTCGTATTTCTATCTATTGTTTTGGTGCAAATAAGTACCGCAGAACATGGAGGCTTTAGACTACCAGACCCATACTCAGAAGATATTGCAATGGTGATACCTGTGGCTGTTGCTGTAAGTGATACGATACCTATCAAGGATAGAGAGGGTTCTTGGATAGATGACGATTATTACAACCCATTTGATATAATACCATCTATCGTGACTCAAGAGGTAAAATATGACCCTGCTACTGGTGACTATATCATACTAGAAAAAATAGGAGACGAATACTACCGTACACCCAGTTACATGACATTTGTAGAGTATATGGAGTGGAATAAGAAGAAGCAGGAACGCGATTATTTCAGCGAACTCGCAGGACTCAATACAGGAAAGGATAAAGGGGACAAGCTTATAGTGGATCCAATGGATAGGATCGACATAGGTAGCAGTTTGATAGATAGGCTATTTGGTGGTACAGAGGTCAATATTCAGCCACAGGGAAATGTAGATTTATCTTTTGGCTTTGATTATCAAAATAGTAATGACGAGACTATCACACAGGCGCAAAGACGAAGAATAGGATTTGATTTTGATATGGCTATCCGTATGAATGTAGATGGAAGTATAGGAGAAAAACTGAATCTTGGATTTAATTATGATACGCAATCAACCTTTGACTTTGATAGAAAAATAAAACTTGAATATGATAGCGCAGCTTTTTCGGATGACGATATCATCAAAAAAATTGAGGCAGGTAATGTATCTATGCCACTTAGAAGCACACTAATTCAGGGAGCTCAATCTCTTTTTGGACTAAAGACAGAGTTGCAATTTGGTCATCTTAAAGTGACTGCATTAGCTTCTCAGCAGAAGAGTAAGCAAAACAACCTTAGAATAGAAAACGGAGCCAGCATACAAGAGTTTGAAGTAAGGCCAGCGGAGTACGATGAGAATAGGCACTTTTTCCTTTCTCACTACCATAGAGATAGTTTCGAAGATGCATTGGATAATCTTCCTTTTATCAATTCTTCATTCCGTATATCTAACATCGAAGTATGGATTTCTACAGAAGGCCAATCCAATGGCGGCGGAAGCAGGAATAATGATTTTACTCAGATTGCGGCCATAGCTGATCTTGCAGAGCCAATTGATACTTTGTTTTCTAACCCTAATCCACTTACAGGACTTGGACCTAAGTCTGATCCAGAGCTTATCGGATTTAGAGATCTCAATCAAAGAATATTGCCGGACAACAGAGTTAATGGAATTTACGATAAGATTTTAGCGGATGATTTGGTGAAACAACAAGATCTTACAGCATCAGTATTGCGTAATGATTACGGAATGAGTGTTACTCGTGATTTTGAAAAATTTCAAGCAAGAAAATTGTCATCTAGTGAATTTACTTATCACGAACAGCTTGGTATGATATCACTTAATATCAGACTGAGACCAGATCAGAAATTAGGTGTAGCATATGATTACTTTTATACGGCAATATGTGATTCAGTATTTCACGTAGGTGAATTGGCTAATGAAGGTAGTGAATCCACTAGTTATGGAGATTTTAATGATCCGAATCCTCCACAAGATACTACAGTAGAAGCTCCAAAGTTATTTTTCGTAAAATTATTGAAGTCTTCTAACCCGAGTACACTATCTCCTATGTGGGATTTGATGATGAAAAACGTATATTCTCTAAGGACTAACCAGTTAAACAGAGAAGATTTCGAGTTTGATATTTTCTATGACGATCCTACTGATGGAGCACCCAAGAAATTTTTGCCAGAAAATGGGTATAGGGATAGAACACTTCTAGAGATGTTTGGCCTGGATAGGCTCAATGAATATAACGATCCGCAACAAGATGGCATTTTCGATTTCGTAGAGGGTGTTACCGTCAATCCTCGTAACGGTACAATCATATTTCCAGTATTAGAGCCTTTTGGTAATTCTTTAAAACAGGTTTTTACAGATCCAGATACAGGTCTGAATCAAGACCTATTTGATCAATATGCTTACCAAGAGATGTATGATACATCGGCGACTATTGCTAAATATAATTCTGGAGCTCAGAATAGATTCATCATGAAAGGAAAGGTAAAATCTGCTGTTAGTGGTGAGATATCATTAGGCCCTTTCGTACCGGAAGGATCTGTAAGAGTATCTGCAGGTGGGGTAAGATTAGAAGAAGGTAGAGATTATGAAATCGATTATTCTTTAGGTCGTCTAAGGATAATCAATGAAGCGTACCTTTCTCAAGGAACACCTATCAATGTTTCTTTTGAAGATAATACGGTATTTAGCTTGCAACAAAAAACTATGCTAGGTCTCAGAGCACAATATGAATTTAGCGACAATTTTAATGTCGGAGCCACTTATCTAAGACTTTTTGAACGTCCATTTACTCAAAAAATAAATGTCGGTAATGATCCGATAAACAATAGAATCTTTGGTATAGATATGGAATATTCTAATGAAGCACCATGGTTGACTAGCTTGGTAGATAAATTGCCATTCTTCTCTACAAAGGAGCCTTCCAATATCAATTTTGCCATAGAAGGTGCTGTATTAAAACCTGGACATTCGGATGCTATCAATCTTAATAACGATGACGATAGTGGAGTAGCGAGTATCGATGATTTTGAAGGTGCTGTATCTGGTTTTCTGATTGGTAGTTTTAATACTAATGTATGGAAGCTAGCTAGCACGCCAATTACTAGACCCGAAGCATTAGAAACAGAAAGTAGATTATCCAGTGTCAATAGAGCTCAACTGGCTTGGTATTCATTAGATCAATCTCAAACCAATCAGGCTAATGCGTATACCAGATTAGTACAACAAAAAGAACTTTTCGCCAGAGATGTAAATACTGGACAAGGAAACCTCAATACTTTCGATTTAAGTTTTTATCCATCGGATAGAGGGCCATATAATTACGATACTCCTGGTGGTGAAAGTTTTGCAGGAGGAATGTCATCAGGTGTAGAAGTTAATGAAGCAGGTGACGGATTGGCTCTCAAAAATCCTGAAGACAGATGGGGAGGTGTAATGCGAAATTTCAGAAATACTGATTTTGAGGCGTCTAACTATCAATTCATAGAATTTTGGATGCTAAATCCGTATATGGATAGATTAGATGGCGAACAACATGATTTTGATGAAGAAGGGGTCATCGAGTTTCATTTTGGTAATGTATCAGAAGATATTTTGGCAGATAATCTCCAGTTTTTTGAAAATGCGCTTCCTGTACCAGGAGAATCTATTCCCGTAAAACCTACTGCTTATGGTCAGGCACCACTTATTACGCCTGTTACTCAAGGTTTCGATAGACAAAGTGGGTTCCTTCAAGATGTAGGATTTGATGGTATTGGAGATTCTTTAGAAGGAGTTAAGCATAAAGACTATATAGATTTACTCAATGGGGCATTTGGAAGTAATACTCCATCTTCCGTTTTGAATGATCCTGCTGGAGATAATTTTGTAGCTTCAAACGATAATGATATTCAAAGTCAAGATCTACTGACTAGATTCAAAAATTCTAGTAACCCAGAAGGCAACTTACCAGATAATTCTACTACCTCGAATGGAGTAGGATTTGTAAGAGGAAATAGATTACCGGATACGGAAGATATGAATGGTAATAATTCATTGGATCAGGGGGAAGGATATTGGAATTATAAACTTAAAATTGAGCCTGGAGGAAATGGATTAGACTGGAAATCAAATCCATACATCAAGCAAGAACTTCCAGTAACTAATTCTAGTAATCCCAGCGCACCGCAGGAAATGTGGTATCGAGTGCAGATTCCCCTCATCGCCGATGAGGATAATAAAGTAGGAGATATCAATGGTTTTAGATCGATACAATTTATGCGAATGTATATGACTGGTTTCAAATCTGCAAAGACTTTTCGTTTGGCGGAGATGGAGCTAGTTCGAAATATTTGGAGAACTCAACCAGCAATTTGTAGACAACCAGGTTTGGATGGAGGAATAAGTCCATCTCCAGCTGTATTCAGTGTTGATGATGTAGGTATAGAAGAAAATAGTGCAGATACACCAATAAACTATGTGACTCCACCCAATATCAAGCAAGAAGAATTATTTAATACATTCTCAGCCTTGAGACAGGATGAAAAAAGTTTAGAAATGTCTTTTTCTGAACTAGGACCAGATTGTGAAATAGCGATTAATAAATTGGCGAATATTAATTTGACATTCTATGAAAAGTTACAAATGTTTACTCACATACAAGGAGATAGTGAGCAATCTATTGATGATCAAGTAAAGAATGGAGAAGCGTCTGTGTTTATAAGATTGGGTGATGATTCTGAAAGCAATTATTATGAATATAAAGTACCATTAACTGTGTCAACTGCTCCTTCAGGTCAAATGTCAACGAATGACAAATCTATAATATGGCCAGATGAGAATTTTATTGATTTAGCGTTAGAGGAATTAACAAATCTTAAAATCGAAAGGAATCAAGCTGGTCATCCGTTTACACAATTATATCCAGTTGATCCGGATGCTAGAATCCATATTATTGGGAATCCATCTCTTGCTTATGTTCGAGAAATAGAAGTAGGACTTACTAATTCTTCAGATATCGATGGTATGAAGGATATAAAAGGTAAAGTGTGGATTAATGAACTTCGAGTAGCAGGATTCAAAGAGCAGGCAGGATATGCGGCTACTGCAAGACTCCAGATGCAGATGGCAGATCTAGGAGAGCTCAATTTTGCAACGACTTACACTGGTGAAGGTTGGGGAGGATTGGATCAAAAGCTTGAGCAGCGGAATCAGTTTGCACAATTGGACTATGATGCTTCTACAAGTTTGGAGCTAAGTAAATTATTGCCAGCAGGAGGAATGGGTCTTACGATTCCTTTCTTTGCTCAATACAGCAGATCAGTAAAATCGCCAAAGTTCGAAGCGTACTCTGAAGATCTTACATTTGACGAAGCAGTGGCAGGAGGAGCAGATCGAAAAGATGTAGAATCGAGGTCGCAAGAGACGTCTACGATCAAGACACTTAACTTTACCAATGTTAAGAAAGCTAAGAGCAAAGATAAGAAGACGAGTTATCCTTGGGATATATCTAACCTGAGCGCGTCATATGCATATACACAGACTAAGATTACGGATCCAATTATTGAAGAAGATAAGATTACTGAACATACAGGTGGTATAGATTACAACTATAGCCGAAAGGGTGGGCATATCAAGCCATTCAGTTTTATAAAGAATAAGAAGTTAAAACTGATTAGTGAATTTAATTTCAATCTATTACCCAATTCGCTTACATTCGGTACGACGCTTAATCGTAAAAAATCTATACGTACTTACAGATTACCAGATACACCAATATTTACATTTGATGACCAGAGGTTTATCTGGGAACGAAGATATGGGTTGAACTGGGATTTAACTAAGGCACTTAAGTTTACTTATAAAGCGAATGCGTCTGCAGTAGTAGATGAGCTTCGTCAAGTAGGAGTGAAAACAAACCCCGCAGATAGAGACTGGGTAACTGAGAGTGGTGAAGATGTTACTACTGAAGTAGGAGATAATCCTAATTTTGTGAGCGAATATAGAAATAGAAATTTACGAGATTTAGGCCGTAGTAAAAACTATAATCACAATATCACAGCAACGTATACACTTCCATTTAAGCTGATTCCGGGCATGGATTGGATTAATGCTAAGGCAGATTATAGAGCAGGATACCAATGGGAAGGTGGAGCACTGATCACTATAGATGAGTTAGGTACGCCATTAGGTAATTCAATATCTAATAATCAGGCGAGATCCGGAAATGTGACTTTCTCTTTTGATAAGTTGTATAGTAAAGTATCATATTTCAAGGCAATAGATAAAGGTAAGGCAGGAAGAAAAAGAACTGGTCGTAGTAGAAGAAAAAGTAAATCGAAAGATAGCCTAGGTGCTGTTGGTAATGACAAAAAAGACAAAAAGAAAAAGAAAGAAGATTCTGGCCCATCTAAGATAGAGAGGATACTAATAAGACCTTTATTGGCACTTAGAGATGTAAAGTTTTCTTATAAAGAAGATCTCTCGACATTCCTGCCCGGATTTATGCCTCAGTCCAATTTATTGGGTTTGAGTAGTGGATTTTCGGCTCCAGGATGGGGATTTATTGGAGGCCTGCAACCTAATATCAATGCGAAAGATCCTAATAATTATTTGTTTCGTAATGTAGCTAATAATTATTTCAATCCTTCACAAAATTTCAGTGATGAAATAGTTCAGACACGAAGACATAATTTTGATGTGAAGATTGGTGTTGAGCCATTTAAAGACTTTGATATTGATGTTAACTTCCGAAAGGATTATCAAGAGACTCACACAGAAGTATTTAAGAATAAATCATATCCTGGAGAAGATATTCAGTTTATACAAAATGCAGGTTATGACTTTGGATCATACGAATCGACTTATTCTGGATTGAGTACGCTGTTTAAAGACAATGGAGATCTTTATAAAACTTTCATTGCGCTACGAGAGCAAGTGAGTAATAGGTTACCTAATGAACCTAATGCTGGACAGTTTAATGAAGACTTTCCGAATTATGCCGAAGGATATGGACCTGACAATAGCCAAGTATTAATTCCGGCATTTTTAGCTGCATATACCAACAAAACTATAGATCAGATAGATATCAATGAATCCCTTAATGAAACTATAAAATCTTATAACTATATACCTAAGCCCAACTGGACACTTAAGTACGATGGTCTTTCGAAATTAAGTATGTTTAAAGATGTATTGAGCAATTTTTCAATTACTCACGGATATAAGTCAAGTATCAGAGTCAATAGATTTAGTTCTCAACCAGAATACGACGATGAATTAACTGATTATGAACAAGATAAAAAGACCAATGATAATTACTACTCACGTGTAGAAGTTCCGACTATATCTATAGATGAACAGTTTGCTCCGGTCCTTGGTATTTCGCTAAAGACGAAGACGGATATTCAGTTAGACTTTGAGTACCGTAAGAGTAGGAGATTGGATTTAGGTATCGCTGCTGGTAACCTTACCGAGGTACTAGGAACAGAGTATATTGCAGGTTTTGCTTATACGATTAAGGATTTCAAAGGCTTCGGTAAAAAGAATAAAAGCAAGCGTAAGAAAAAGGATCAGGAAGGAGACGATAAGTCAGATCCATTTACCAACAATAAGAGTAAAAACAATAAGAAAAGAGGAAGAGGAGGAAATGTAAATAGTTCTAGAGGTAAAAATATTACTATGAATTTCGATTTTTCTTACAGCGATGATGTAACTTGGATATATAGATTTAGAGAGGAATTGGGCGCACAGCCGCAAAGAGGGCAAGTAAGAATATTTATTAATCCATATGTAGATTACGAGATGAATGAAAATCTGAACCTGCGTTTCTTCTTCGAATATTCTAAGACGAAGCCATATAGTCGTACATCATTTGATAGAACCAATATGGAAGGAGGAATCACAGTACAATTTAAATTGAATTAAGCTCCAATTTAAATTGAATTAAGCTCCAATTTAAATTGAATTAAGCTCCAATTTAAATTGAATTAAGCTCCAATTTAAATTGTACCGTAAAGTTCTCTAGCAAGTTTAATCTTTAAGTTCAAAAAAAAAGAGGCATGTGGTTTGCGCTCGTATAGAATTTGATTTTAAATCTAGATAGTGTTAAGTATTAGATTCAATCGAGACGGACTTTAGGATTGCGCAGATTGAAATGGAATATATAGAACTATGTAAAATAAATTTGACTTAGAGGATCGATTAGTTGATTTTGCAACCGTGGTGATAACGTTTTTAGCTAAGCTGCCTAATGATCATGTAAGACTCTAATAACTGCAACTAGATTATAAGATCAAATGGTAGCTCTACGTTGATCTTTGGAAAAGCTCAAGGAACGGATACAATAAAGAAATACACAATGAAAGGTTGATCTTGGAGATAATCAAATAATTTATAATTTGCTAGATGAAGGGGAACAATTGATTCCAAAAATAGCTACCATAATAAGAACCAAACAAAGTAAAGAGTAATATTATGTATGGCTTGAGCCTAGTCGCTCATGTTTGAACTTACATTTTACACTTGATCTTTAATTTTAGAGGCAAAGCGACGTGGGAAAAAAATCAATTTGGATAATAGTAATACTTATGAGCACAGCGCTTATCGGCTTGTCTATTATCCAGTTTGTATGGATCAAGTGGTCTATAGATCTTTCTGAGAGGAATTTCAACGACAAGGTTTTAATTGCGATATCTCGAACTAAGGATAAAATACAAGCAGATGTCAAAGACCCTTCAATCATAACTTATGCTAATCGCTCCAAGGAAAAATTCATCAGTGAAGAACAGCTAAACCTCAGGTCAAAAAAATATAGCGGGACTAGCGATTGGGAACGTCAAAGTTTTGACCTCACTATGGGTAGTAAATACGGTTCTTTGGGAAATTCTTCGTCCTTGGATCAGATAGATAATAAGAAACTCGACGACTACATTAAGCATGCCTTAGACGAACAGGGAATAGGGTTGGATTACGATTATGGTATATTTTCTAGTAAATTAAATAGCTTTTTGATCATCAATGGTAATCATGCAGTCTCAATAGGAGACAGTCCAGTAAGTAATGTAGAGAGTAATAAAAGTCTTTATAAGTCTGATTACCAGACACCTTTGTTTGAGAATGGAGACAAAGTATCAGGATATCTCAAGGTATATTTTCCTGATAAGGGTCAGTATTTAATCAACTCAGTATTAAAAAATATATTGAGTTCTATTCTTTTTACGGGATTGATATTATTCTGTTTTGTATATACAATCAATGTTATTGTAAGGCAAAAGAAAGTGTCGGAGATGAAAAATGATTTCATCAATAATATGACTCACGAATTTAAGACACCCATAGCCACGATATCATTAGCATCGGATTCTATTCTTAATTCCAATATTATAGGAAGCAAAGAAAAGATCAAGCGATTTTTGGGCATCATTAAGCAAGAGAATAAAAGAATGCTTTCACAAGTGGAGAAAGTATTGCAGATGGCAGTGTTGGATCAGAAAGATTTTACGCTCAATAAAACTATTGTCAATATGATTGAGATTGTCAATCGGGCCGCGACACATGCTCGTCTATTAGTAGAAAGTAGAGAAGGGATAGTGAGGACTCATATCAGATCGGACAACTCAAATGTCATGGCTGACTATACGCATCTATCTAACCTAGTACATAATCTTCTAGACAATGCATATAAATATTCTCCAGAGAAGCCTGAAATTGATGTCACCTTAGAAGATATAGCAAAGGGAGTGAAGATAACTGTAAAGGATAATGGTATAGGGATGACAGCTGAAAATCAAAAAAACATATTTGATAAATTTTATAGAGTTCACACAGGTAACCTCCACGACGTTAAGGGTTTTGGCTTAGGATTAAGCTATGTGAAAGCCATAGTGGATGCTCATGGAGGAACTATCTCAGTACAGAGTGAGCTTGGCAAAGGGAGTAGTTTCATGGTCTTTTTACCTAGAGAATCAAATCGGAAAGGAAATTAAATAGCTGAATGAAATCATATATATAAGTTAAATAGTATTTGTCTAATTAAGATTTTCGTATTTTTAATAAAGAGATGAAGTAATGAATATTGTATCACGTCAAAGCATAAATTGAAAAACATGGGTCAAAAAATATTATTAGTTGAGGACGATCAGAATTTTGGAGACGTATTGAAATCATACTTAGAAATGAATGATTTTGATATCACACTTGCTACAGACGGAGAGATGGGGTTTCAGAAATTTTTAGAAGGTGATTTTGACATATGTATCTTTGATGTTATGATGCCTAAAAAGGATGGATTCACTCTAGCTAAAGAGGTTAGAGAAAAGGATAAAGATGTGCCTATCATATTCTTAACAGCTAAGACACTCAAAGAAGATGTTTTGCAAGGATTTAAAATCGGTGCGGATGACTATATCACCAAGCCATTCAACTCTGAAGAACTATTACTAAGATTACAAGCGATCCTGCGTAGATCGCAAGCCTCTCCAGATCCTAAAGAGGATGAAGCAGAATTTGTAGTGGGGAAATATACTTTCAATTATCCACTTCGTATTCTTAGTTATAACGGTGATGAGCTAGGTCATGAAACACTGTCACCTAAAGAAGCTCATCTATTGCGTATGTTCTGCATTAAGATGAATGAAGTGCTTCCAAGATCGGAAGCATTAGAGAAGATATGGGGCGAAGATAATTACTTTACGGCAAGGTCGATGGATGTTTTCGTTACTAAGCTCCGGAAGTATCTAGCTAAAGATAAGTCTTTAGAAATAGTAAATATCCACGGAAATGGATTTAGACTAATAGATAAAAGCACTGATACACTTTATTAATCATGAAGTATAGAAAGAAATATATGACCAATCAAAACATCAGTCTTGATTGTCTTTTTTGATTGTTCAATGTTTTTATTTTCGTGAGTTTCGTAAATAATATCAGAACTATAAGTATGAAACAAATTTATCATAGATAGTAAATTTCAAAGAACTAAATAATCAATATCTAATAGGCCAAAGACAATTTCGACTGCGCTCATAATGACCACGAATACAGTCGTTTTTAGACCTCTATCGAGAGGTCACAATTGTTATTTCAGTTATTCGTTACTATTATTTGGCAACATTTAATTTTTAAAATCGTTATTCATTTTAGTCGAATGTACAACTATATAGCAATATCATTTTTCTTAATGTTATCTACAAGCGTAGATAACAAGACAGATTATAGTTATCCTTCTGATGATTTCAAAGACATGATGCTTTCTAAAGTTAATAATCTAAGAGCAGAAGGGTGTTACTGCGGAGGCAAATATATGGTGCCTGCTCGTAAGGTAGTTTGGGATGATGTCTTGTATAAATCTGCATTGTCGCATGCTACAGAAATGAAGCGTAAAAATTTCTTTTCACACTTTAGTGCTAATGGACTAGACATCGGCGATAGGCTTGACAGATTTGGCTATATATGGCAAGTTGCAGGCGAAAATCTTGGTGAAGGACAAAGATCATTCATAGAAGTATTTCGCGATTGGATTGATAGTCCAAGCCACTGTCGCATGATTATGAATCCCAAGGTGGAAGAAATGGGTGTGGCTAGATACTCAAAATATTGGGTGCAACATTTAGGTAAGAAGTTACCTGAAGGTAATAGACGATCAAAGAGAAAGTAGCACTCCAGAAAAAATAGCACTTAAAATATTAAGTTATCTAAGAAATTTAGCTTATCAGTTTATCCTCATAATATCTTAATACTTCAATTGCTCTTATTTCTAGTACTGTCCAGTATTCAACATTACTAAGGTACAGGCTTCCAAGACATCTATTCCTTGGGCTTTGGCTCGATTATACAGTGATTTATTCTCTGCGCCTGGATTAAATATAATACGTTTAGGCTGTAGACCAAGCAAGTAATCTTCATGTTCCACTTGACGCGCTTTTCCCATATACATGGTAATAGTATGAATGCCTTCTATTTCTGGATGGCCTATCAGTATTTGGACTCCATGGACCTCCACTTCACGACCACCAATGGCCGCAATCTTATGACTATAAAATTTGAGGCGCTCTATGGCAAGGTAAGAGTATCTTAAAGGATTGGTACTAGCTCCGAATACAAGAGTTTTCATATTATAAATTGTAATTAATGTCGCATTATAATTACTTAAACACTCTATAATGATAAGGGTTCCGACATTCATTCATATATTTGCGGGCGCTTTAATTAAAGGTGGATTGCGTAAGCAATATGCTTTTACAAGTTAGCGTTTTACTGTATTCTAATTATATTAATAATTTTTCTTATATATTAGAGTTTTCATATATATATTAAATGCGAACCCGACTACTGAAATCCCTTTTCTTGATTTTGTTTCTGCCCTTTGCAATGGTTGCACAAGATTGTTTTGAAGATCAGCCTCTTGCAGGTAGTACTTGTGGTTCTGCGAAATTTCTTTGTGGAAACGTATTTCAAGATTATGTTGATATTCTTAGTAGTGATCCACCAGAAGATCCTCAACCAGAAGATCTCTGTAATAGCTCAGGGGATGTCGATAATATAGAATGGTATTCTTTCATACCATGTGAGACAGAAGTAGAATTGCTTATTACACCTATATCATGTACTGCGGGCTTATCAAGTCAATTTGGGCTGCAGGCAGGAGTATATGAAGATTGCACTTTTTCAGATGCATTGTTTTGCTATTCTGCACCAGGTATTACTCCAATTTCAATTACGCTAACTGATATTGTGCCAGGTACTATTTACTATCTATTTGTAGATGGGTATGCAGGTTCTATCTGTGAGTATAAATTCAATGTAATTAGTGGGATAGATACTTCTGTACCAGAGCAGCCAGAAGATGTAGTAGTAGATATTGTACCATCAAACGAATCTATTTGCGAAGGAGATCAAGTTAAAGTTTCTTTTTCTGTGCCTGATTTAAATATAGGAGGATTTTCTTGTGGTGATATTACGACAGAAGATTTGAGCTATGTTGCCTGTTTTGATTGGGAAGTAACTGGAGTTCCAGTAGATCCAGCTATTAGTATTGAGGATGCATACGACTTAGTAAGCGGTGAGTATACCGTTTGCGCAGAGATGGTTTTTTACAATGCTGGTACTTATCAAATTACTACTAATGCAGAGTTTAATCCTGCAGTATTTGATGGTCTTGGAGCGTGTACAGTAGCAGATATTACATTCGACACTATCACAGTAGTCGTAATGCCGCAGGTGCTTCAGGTTGAGCAAGAGATAGTATTATGCCAAGGACAAGACTATGAATATTGTGATTCGATATATACTGCAAATGCGGTTGTTCAGTGTGAGGTAGGTTGTACTACATTTGTACAATCAATAGTATTTAATCCAAGTACCATTACGGATCTGGGAAGTTTCTTTATTTGTAATTCTGAGTGTTTTGAGTTTCAGAGTGTTCAATACTGTGATACAGGATTTTTTGAAGTAGAAGACGAAAATGACTGTACTTTGAGATTTTCTTTCACTATTTCTAATCTCAATGCTTCTATAGATTACGGAGGAGAAGATGAGGTCAATTGTGATACAGAAGCGATCATACTTAATCCTATTTATACATTGAATAATAATTCGATCCTCAACTATCAATGGGCGGACGAAAGCAATACTCCACTTGGGAATAATTCAACATTAGAAATAAATTCAGCTGGAACTTACACAGTAGTCGTAACTGCAGATGATATAGTGGCAGAATGTCTGCTCACACATTCAATATTAATTACTGAGAATAGCGATGTTCCTCAACTTACAATTTTACCGCCTATTATTACTTGCAGTAATCCTGTAGGTACTATTTCCGTATTGAGTGATATAGCCGTGCAATCTGCTAGTTGGACAGGTCCAGGAATATTAGAACCCAATGTGACTTCACCGATGGTTAACGAAATAGGGATGTATACCGTGACGATCACAGGAATAAACGGTTGTGTTACGATAGAAGATGTAGATGTCGCTGGCGATTTAAATGAGCCAACTGTATTACTCGAGTATAGAGATATTGATTGTAATATCTTAGTAGTAGATGCTTCTTATACTGCCGATGTAGGCATTATTACTCAGCAATGGTCAGGTCCAGGTATTACATCTAATGAGGCTTCGATTACTATTACTCAAGCTGGCAATTATTCTCTTACCGTTATAGGATTTAATGGGTGTATGACTACTGAAACTTTCGTAGTCAACAATATAATAGATTTGCCAGTAGTAGATGCAGGTCCAGATTTGTTGTGGAACTGTAATACACAATCTCTTCAGATCGTAGCTAGCGTTCCTGTAGGCAGTGAGTTTCAGTACGAATGGAATCTTATAAATGGAGATCCGTTTACCGCTATGGGAGATGATCGCATCGAGGCTAATTCTGTAGGTGAATATGAGATAGTAGTTACTAATATCAATCTTGGTTGTGTGACAAGAGATACTGTCGCTATCACTGAGAATAAGGATGTACCTACTGCATTTGTTGGAGAAGTAGTAGATCCTGTATGCTTCTATACTGATAATGGGTTTATCATGATAGAGTCGATTACTGGCGGAGCTGCACCATATACTTTGACTATAGATAATAATCCTGTAATATTATCTGAGGAACTAAATGACCTCTCATCTGGTACTTACGATCTGTCTGTCACAGATGATAATGGATGTAACTATTCGGAAGAGATTATATTGACGAAGCCCTTGGAAATCATTCTAGATGCGCCATTAGCAGTTGAGATAAAATATTACGAAACGGGATCACTTATGATAGAATACTCAGTGGATGACGGCGATATAGCTGAAATCAACTGGTACAATGGACAAGGTGAGCTAATTGGCCAAGGAGAATCCATAGAATTTAATGAACAACGAAATTCAATTTATACTGTGGAATTGATTACTAATGATGAATGTAATGTAAGTCAGAAAATCGAAATACGTGTAGATACTTTAGCAGATGTATATGTACCCAATATATTTTCTCCTAACGGGGATGGATCTAATGATTTATTTTGGATACATGGCGAAGATAATGATATCATGATCGAAAGCCTGCTTATCTATGATAGATGGGGAAGTCTGGTATATGAAGCAGAGGATATGCCAGTAGGTGAATCTTCAAGAGGGTGGGATGGTACTTTCAATGGCCAAGATGTCAATCTTGGCGTATATATCTATGTGCTTGAGATTAGGACTGCAACTGACGAGTTATTAGTTAAGTCAGGAGATATTACCGTAGTAAGGTAGTTTGGCTATATTCAATCGCGATTCCAACACATTTATTTAGTATTTTTTTGTCTATTCAAGTTATAATCAATTCTTATTAAGTATCTAATATCATCATAAATGTCATGATTTTAGTGACTTAGAATGCATTGTAATCAAATGGTAAATTTATTTAATATATAAATTTAATTGTTAATTTTGTATCTCTGCAATAATTAATTACAATTGAGCATCGTTGATGATGCTGTGTATTACTTTATTGGATGACTGTTTTGAATATAATATATCCAGTTTGAATACCAAAATTCTTTTATAGGCTTACAAATAAAAAACGCTAATGTTTCATTTAGGATTTTTCTTATTCCAAGCACCAGATACTGAAGAAGTAAGTGCAGCTCAGAATATTATTGATATCATCATTGACGGTGGTATATTGAGTATGTCTATATTCGGTGTATTGCTGATACTATCTGTTATTTCTGTGTATATATTCTTTGAAAGGTATATGACCATCAAAAGAGCAGGAAGGATAGATGAGAACTTTATGAATAACATCAGATCTGCTGTAGCAGCAGGTAACATAGAAGGAGCTAAGGCTGCTTGTGCGAGCACAGATAGTCCGATGGCTCGTATGGTTGAGAAAGGTTTGCAGCGTATCGGTAAACCATTGAGAGATATCGATGCAGCTATTGAGAACATAGGAAATTTGGAAGTATTCAAACTAGAGAAGAATCTATCTACTCTTGCAAGTATCGCTGGTGCAGCACCGATGATCGGTTTCTTCGGTACAGTGACAGGTATGATCTTGGCTTTCCAGACAATGGCTACAGAAGAAAACGTAGGACCTGCACAATTAGCAGAAGGTATATACCAAGCCTTATTGACAACAGCATTTGGTTTGATGATAGGTATTATAGCATTCGTAGGGTATAATTTATTAGTTGCTAATGTAGAGAAGGTAATATTCAAGATGGAGCGTGTAACTACGGATTTTATGGATTTACTACAAGAGCCATCAGCATAGTACTAAAGATTATTCAACAATTATAAGGCTTATTTACGGTTATAGTATCTTCTAAGATTAGGATATGAAAAAGAGAAACAAAGTCAGTGCAGAATTTAGTATGTCGTCTCTTACGGACATTATATTTCTGTTATTGATATTCTTTATGTTGACATCATCTATGGTGCAAATCAATATGCCTCTACCTGAATCTGATAGTGTAACTGTAGCACCAACAGATTTATCTGTGATGCTTTTCAAGGATGGAGAGGTGACTGTAAAAGGTAGAAGAAGCAGTATGCGTAATCTTGAAAGAGACATTGCGGAAGCAGTGAGAGCGTCAGAGAATAAAGATAATGCTACGTTGAGTATAATATCAGAATCTGGGACAAACTGGGAGAAAGTACACAAGGTGATACAAATAGCCAGTGGACTAAAAATAAAAGCGATCATCGCTACAGAGCCAAGAGGATAGAGACTATGGGATTTAAGAAAAAATCAAAAGTAAGCGCAGAGTTCAGTATGTCCTCATTGACGGATATTATCTTTTTACTATTGATATTCTTCATGCTGACATCCTCTTTAGTGACACCCAATGCACTCAATTTAAAATTACCAGGAAAAAATAGCAAACCAAGTACAAGTACGCCCTCTAGTATTAGCTCTATTTCAATTGCTAAAAATGGAACATTTTATTTAAATGGAGCAAGAATAAATTATGCCAAATTAAAGACTAAAATGAGAAGTCTTAAGCAGGCAAGAGGCAAAGACGCGACTGTAAAAATCAGTCCTAATGCTAAATCAAGTAATGATAAAGTAGTAGCCGTTCTAGACCTAGCTTATCAATATGGTATCAAGACAGTATTAGAAGATCCCAAAAAATAATCGAGTAAGTCATTTGCTATTAAGCACAAGATTTACAAAGAGACATAATGAAGTGATATGAATAAGCAGATTATAACTCTGCTTCATTACAGAATGATTCGACTTCAGAAATTCCAACCCATATGAGTATTTCACGATGAGCTATGCACATTAAGCAATGTGATAAAGAGTCCTATTGGAATGTAAAAAAATAGAAAGTAAATATTTAAATGAAAAAAAACGATGTCATATTAGCTAATGAAGAGCAAAATAGAAAGAAAGGATTGCTGATGAGCATAGTTTTACACTTGCTATTGATTTTTTTGTGCTTTATGACATTTTTTAATGATCATAAAAAACCTACTGATCAAATTAGTGGCATCATAGTACAGTTAGGTTTTATAGAAGGTGGCAATAGTGTAGAAGAGGCACTATCTGAAGCCACACCATCCGAGTCGCTTGAGAATGTTTTAGCTGCAGCTGCAGCACCTATCGAAGAGGATAAGGAAACTGTTAAAGAAGTTGTCCCGGAGAAAGAAGAAAGCGTGAAAGAAATCAGTCCTAAAACATTAACAGAATCGCAGACTCTACAAGAGCAATCTGATATATTAGCTAAGAAAGAGAAGGAAAAAGCAAACAAGTCGGCTCAAAAGAAAAAGGCAGCGGAAGCCAAGAGAGCCGCTGAAGAGAAAGCTAAAAAGGAAGCTGTTCGCAAAGCAGCCGAAGAAGCAAAAAGAAAATCAGTGGAAGAGGAAGCCAAAAAGAAAGCTGAATACGAAGCGAAAAAAAGTAAATATGGTAGTCTGCTATCTGGAGGAAATGGCAATAATGATAATAGTGGCAATCAAGGTGATCCAGATGGCGATCCTAATAGCAAAGCTCTAGAAAATCTTGCTACAGGTTCAGGATCCATTGGAGAAGGATTGAGCGATCGTGTAGTGGAGTCCAAGCCAGTAATTATTGACAACTCTCAGACGACAGGAAAAGTAGTAGTGGACATATGTATTAATACTGCGGGTAAGGTGATTAGCGCCAAATACACTCAAAAGGGGTCGACATCTAATGATAAAGAACTTATTGAAGTAGCAGAAAAGGGAGTATTGAAATATCGTTTTTCAGCTAGTAATGCAGCCAAGCAATGCGGCAGTGTCATTATTGATTTTAAACTAAAGTAATCTATCAATAGTCAGCAGCCAATATTCTTCAGCATACAAACTGTATACTGTCCAATTTTCTACTGAAACATTTTCAACAAAATTCCTTAATATTACAATTATGGAATTAGGTAATCATTTAACTATCAATGCCCATAAAGATTTTGTAGCTTCCTATTTACGAAGAAGTGAATATTATGCTCAGTACATTTAAGGATTTGGATGGTGATAAGACTATCTATTCCAGACAAGTCAAATATATAGCGCTGAAAGGTTGGATAATTAAGATTATGGCTAAATTATTTTCTGAAAAATTTAAGAAAGGTCCTGAAAAGTGGATGCAGCAATTCAAATCTTTCGTAGAATCGGAATGGCAACGAAATGAAGGCCAAATATGAGTAGATCATCGACACTCCAATGGCCAATAGCCACTTTCGTTAATATGCTTGCCGTTGCAGTCGGAAGTATATTAGGATTATTATTACAGTCAGTCTTTAACGAAGATATACAGGGCATAGTTTTTCAAGCAGTAGGCTTAGGTACGATCCTTATTGGTCTCAAGATGGCTCTAAGGCTTCCAGGTGGATATATGCTAATATTTATTTTCGCGTTGATTCTCGGTGGTATCCTTGGAGAAGTAATAGGTTTAGCAGAATGGATGTCTAGTTTGTCTGATCAGTTAAAGTTATTTGTAGGAGCTTCAGATAGTAATTTTACAGAAGGTTTGATCACTGCATTTTTACTTTTCTGTATTGGCAGTATGACCATAGTCGGAGCGTTAGAAGAAGGGCTAAGTAAGAACAGAAGTTTGATTTATGTAAAGTCTACTTTAGATGGCTTTACTGCGATAGCTCTTACCGCTTCGTTTGGTATTGGAGTTTTGTTCTCTATTATTCCAATGCTTATTTTTCAGGGCGGTATTACGGTGCTAGCTGTAAAACTCAAACCGATATTCGATCAGAAAACGCTTGATCTAGTAAGTGCGGTAGGTGGAATTTTGATCATTGGTATCTCCATCAATATGTTACAATTGGGTGAGATAACTTTGGAAAATCTATTACCGTCCTTATTGGTAGCCATTATTTTCAGTAAGACTTATCAGAGTTTTAAAGGAAATAGTAAATAGATACTTCTCCTAATGATAGATCTAAAATTCACAGATTATGTGTAGTTTTTTTGTTTTCGTGTTTATGCGTTAGTAATTTGTATTACGCTATATTCTCAAGCAAATAATTAAATTGTTAGGCAGTATTAAACGTTTATATTTTTATCAATTGGAATCTTCATTTACGATTATTTTATGTGCCAGAAACTTGTGGTCTGATATTTATTAATACCAGTAGGCTATTAGTTTTGTATTAATATATTTGTGTCGCTATTAGTGTTAATTCGCTCTATTGCAATATTGCAAACATTGATTATCATTGAGTTGGAGATAAATTGGATTTTGATTGGTAAAGTCAGCTCTGTTAACGTTGGGTACCAGAAAAAAATAGAATAGATGAAAACGATATTAACGATTGTTGTTGGGATGCTAGCTTTTAGTGTATTTGCTCAGAAAGATACACTGTATGGTGGTTTCTCTGAAATCGTAATCCATGAACAGAGATTAGGTATTCCCTTTAAGCAATCAAGCAGAAGTATCGATATAGTGACTGCAGAGGTGATGGCAGCATCTTCAGCCGATAATGTAGCCGAATTGCTCAACGATGTGGCAGGAGTGGATGTAAGGCAGAGAGGTCCTCATGGTGTCCAATCAGATGTGGGCATCAGAGGGGGAAATTTTGATCAAACATTAATCTTGATAAATGGTATCAAGCTATCCGATCCGCAGACAGGCCACCACAATATGAACATTCCTGTGGCTATAGAAGATATCGAGCGTATAGAAGTTCTCAAAGGACCTGCAGCTCGCATTTATGGTGCTAATGGATTTTCTGGAGCAATTAATATAGTTACCAAAAAGCCAAATGAAAATAGTATTTCGGTAGGAGTGCACACAGGTGATTACCAATTGTTAGATACTAGAATAGGCATATCTAATACTTTCGGAAAGTATGGACAATCGGCATCATACAGTCGCAATGCATCAGATGGATATAAGTACAATACAGATTACGAAATCGAACACTATACATATCATGGTTCGCTAGGGTCTAATGGTAATCAATTGAATCTTTTGGCGTCTCACAGTTCACGAAAGTTTGGAGCCAATGGCTTCTATGCAAGTCCTGATTTTATGGATCAATACGAAGAGACACATACGAGTTTTGTAGCATTAGATTATAGTAAATTGATAGGTGGATGGTATATCAATCCTAAGGTAAGTTATCGTCGTAATAAGGATGACTATGTTTTTCTACGAGAGAATCCTTCGTTCTTCAATAATGTACATATAAGCGAAGTGCTCAATGGTGAGTTACAAGCAAGATCGAGTAATCCTCTAGGGATATTCCAAATAGGAGCGGAGTACAATATGATGAATCTAGAAAGTAATAATCTAGGAGTGAGAGAAAGAAATACTGCATCAATCAATGCAGAGCAGAGAATTCTCCTAATGAATGAAAAACTAGATATTACTCCAGGAGTATCATATTCTTTTTTCTCAGATCTGGATGCTAAGATTTTTCCAGGATTGGATATAGGATATAGATTCAATAACGAATTGAAAGTATTTGGTAATGCTGGATATACTTTTCGGGTACCTACATATACAGATCTTTATTATGAAAGTAGTGTCGAAATAGGTAATGAAGATTTACAGGCAGAAGAAGCACTCTCTATAGAAGTGGGAGCAAAATATGATAAAAGTAATTTTACTGTACAGATTGCATTATTTTCAAGACAAGGGAATGATCTAATAGATTGGTCAAAGTCAGACTCTACATCAAAGTGGCAACCAATTAATATTGGAGACCTTACTACCAACGGTATTGAGTTTTCTGCGCAATGGAGATTTCATGCGGCAGGAAAATTTGGCTTATCTAATATAGGGGTCAATTATACTTTACTAGACACTGATCAGAGTGATGTAGATGCGTTATTAAGTCGATATACTTTAGAGCACGTCAAGCATCAGTTGGCCGCAAGGTTTGCATATCATATAGGAAATATACACCACAACATACAACTAAGATATGTCGATAGAGTAAACCTTGAGGATTATACTGTGGTAGATAGTAAACTATATTACGACACTAAGGAAGTCAGATTTTCATTGAATGTCAATAATCTATTTGATGAAATATACAGAGAAACTAATCTAGTAGAGTTGCCTGGAAGATGGGTGAGTGTGGGCGCAGATATTAAGATTGGATATTAAGAAAAATGTTGTTGATCCTTCATTGTTTCCTAATTAATGGGTGAGGTTTAGGATCAAGAATATTCACGATAAAATTTGATAAGTGTCAAGGAAAATAACGTTATTGATCAGTCATTGATTCTTATTTGTTGGGAAGAGGTTTATGATCAAGAACAGTCACGATAATTTTCTTTAATAACTAGAGTTAAGTTTATTTTTTAGAAAAGGATCTTCTTTTAGCACAGTTGCTGCTAAAGCGACTGCTCAGATTCCTTGCGCTTCGAAGTTTTTTTTAGTTGATTACATTTACAATATTAAATTTAGAATATGAAAAATAGAATTGGATTACTCTTGTGGATACTGTTGATGATAGCAGTTTATGCTTGTAAATCTGATAAGGAGACGTCGGCTAAATCTAGTACTAGAATAGAGTCACCAATAATGGAAGTGGACGAAACTCCAGATAATAATGAATCTATAACCGCTAATAAGACAGGTACTAAGGTTGATGATAAAAAAAACTCGTCGACGATGTTTGGAAAGAAGGGTAGTATGAAGGGAGGACTTCCTTCGAAGACTTTTAGAGTAAAAGGTGGTATGGTAAATACTGTGAAAGCGGGTATGGTGATAGTAGATCAAAAGAAACATCTAGTCCGTGGGTATATTGACTTAGGCGAGGGGCGATTATCAGTGCATAAATTGTTAGATGACAAAGGTGGTTCTTTAGGATATGTCATTCCTAGATTAGGTAATAATTCTCTCGTCGGAGATATTACTATTACGTCGAATAAAGTATTGACAGAACATGGAATCAGAATAGGAGATACTTATAGTAAGTTGAAAGAAGCTAATAATAATCTAGAAGTAGATGGATCAGATTCTGAAGGAAGGACCTATGTTACTGCTGATGGTGTAGTATATAGATTAGGGACTTCTGCACTAAATTCACAAACTACAATTACTGAAATTGTGATTAAAGATATTTTGGTAAAGTAATATCTACTTCGCATCGAGACACTCATAAATTTAATTTTCTTCTCTAGAACAGAATGTGGTAGCCAATTCTCACACACCAATTATACTGTAAAAAAGCTCTAATTATTATGGTGTTACACTCGTAAACTAGACATGCCACCATCTACATGTAGTACCTGTCCAGATATCCAACTGGCTTTGTCTGATAATAGAAACGCAGCCATCTCAGCTACATTATTTGCTGTGCCTATTTTTTTCAATGGATGACGATCAGCATTAGCTTGTTTTTTTTCCTCTGTACTAAGTAGCTTTGAGGCAAGGGGAGTGTCTGTGAGTGATGGAGCTACACAGTTGACTCTGATCTTAGGTGCAAATTCTGCAGCGAGAGATTTGGATAGTCCTTCGATTGCACCTTTCGAAGTGGCTACTTGAGTATGAAAGTTATATCCCGTTGATACAGCGACCGTTGAAAACAAAACGATTGAGGGATCTTTACTGGACTTCATCCGATCACTTAATCCCTGTATTACTTTTATAGCACCGACTACTTGTAAATTAAAATCATCAACAAACGCGGAAGGTTTTATTCTCTTGAAAGGTTTCAGATTGATAGAACCTGGACAGTAGACTAATCCATCTATTGTGTCAGGTACAAAATTTAGATTTAGTTCACCTTCCAAAACATTAAGCTGATGGTATACCACGCCTGCTGTAGCAGTGAAATTTTCTGTCTTGTTGAACGTAGTATACACCTTATTGCCTTGGGAAGCTAATATCTTTGTGAGCGCGGCACCTATGCCGCTAGATCCTCCTATAATTACATAATTTTTCATGTACTATAAATGAAGTAAAGCATGGTATTGTTTAGCTAATAGCTACTTGATTATTATAGAAATTTGAAAATAGAGGTAAAGTTCTATTTGAGAAACTCATTTATGTAATGAATTCGATCTTTTTCTCTTAAAAACTTGTCAACATTGTACGATTGAAATTAACCTCGAGTTACAGATACTGATAGCCATGCCCTATCAGTAGGCGATGAGCTCTGTAATGGTTTTGATATCACCTATAAATTCTGATTTTTGATTGTGTCATTCTTTTTTTTCATCAGTAGTACTGAAGTCTGATTGTCGACTCTGAGTATTGTCAGCAATATATCTGATGATCATCACATTGGTATTACTTTCATTGTTGTTCTTCTAGGAATAGTTGTTGTTCTGACAATTGGGAAATCGTCTTGTCATCTAGAGATTTAAAGTATTGGAATTGTTTGATGGTAGGGTGGATGTAATTTGTATAATTAAGACGTGGTTCAAATGTATTTTATTTCTAAATCTTTAAAAGTAAGAAGCGTAAAATATATTTTAGACTCGTTCACAAATTGGGAGTGTAATTTTTATTTTTGAGTTTGATCGCGCTGGATAGTAAAAAGTAAAATTTCTAGAAATTCGTCATTATTGTGTTAATTTAAAAACTATTATCCTTTTTCTGCCAGTATCCCATATACCATTGGTAGTTTATCGTCCATCGTTTTGAATCGATATTTTCGATCAGCAACCTTTACTGTAGTTTTTCCGAAGCAGTCGTAAGGTGAATAATCGTATTCAGTTACAGATCTAATTTTGAGACCTTGATCGATCAGACTATTGATGATTTCTCCTAGTCCGTGGTTCCAAGATATACATTGACTATTTATAACTTCGTCACCATCGGTGTATGTTCCTTCCTCTTCTATGATGGGTTCACTATTGAAATAGCGATGTGTAACTTTGGTGAATTTGTCATCAAACATCCATAATGCTGGATGGAAATCTACAATCAAGAATTTGCCGCCAGCCTTTAGAAAGTGATTGACTACTGAAGCCCATTTGTTGATGTCAGGCAGCCAACCAATCGTTCCATAGCTAGTGAAGACTATATCGTATTGGCCTTCGTGATTAGAAGGGAGATCGTATATGTCTGAGCATACGAATTCTGCATTAGAATTACATAGTGTAGATAGTTCTTTAGCACGTGACACTGCTTTGTCAGATAGGTCTACTCCAGTCGCTTTAATGCATCCCTGTCTTGTCCACTGTATAGTGTCTTGTCCAAAATGACATTGAAGATGTAGAATGGATTTTCCAGTAACATCACCTAATAGTCCTAATTCGATATTATTAAGTGAATTCTTACCAGCTATAAATGATTTATTATCATAAAATTTTGAGTCATAATGCACTTCAGTACGTTGATTCCAAGTTTCTTTATTTATCGCTTTGTAATCTATGTTGGTTTTCATTGAATCTAATATCTAGTTATTTGTTAAATCTTGTTATATATTTTTGGATTATACTTATCTAATTAGTTTAGATAACATTCGGGAAATAATTGGGATTTTACAAATGTCAATATTTTTATTGTTTGAATTTTGGCTTATTAGCTTCAAGTTTCTGAGCGAGTCAAGTTATACCAATAAGTATTGGATTACAAGAGTGGCAGATACATTGATTGGTGTTTTGCTCTGAACGGCAGGTAACAAATATGAATGGTTTTTGAATATTTGAAGTAGTTTATATTCATGTTTAGAACTTTGCACCAAATACAAAAGTCAATTCTGAGAACCAAAAGCTTTGACTTGCTTTATCTATAGATTCTGCCGTCGTTCGTATATTTGGCATATTGATGTGCCCTCCTTTTACTTCAGTCTTTAGAAAGATTAGATCGAAAAATTTGATATCAATTGCCACAAGTGCATTGAGTCCTATACCAGCTATATTGAAATCATCATGACGTGCACGCCCTAAAATCTGAGCGTTTGTCTTAGGTAGTAAGAATCCTATGCCGCCGCCAATATCACTTACAAAAGAAAGATGTCCGATTGCGAAGAGATCATGTGATAGTCTTATATCAGAATGGATATAATTTAAACCATCAGTATGCTCGTATTGCAAGAAGTCTTCTGTGATTATTATGGGTTCGTTACTAAATGTGAAAGTCTCTACAGAGTTTAAATTTTTCGTAGTACCCGTTATGTTTACATATTGGCCGTTGGTAACAACATACTTCATATGATCTACGCCAAACGAGATAATGACACGGTCGGTTACGAAATATCCAATTCTGAAATTGTATTGTGGCACCGAAAATGTTTTTGGATTGAAATACAAATTTGCCCTATACTTAGAAGGGCGATCTTTTGCCACTACGTCATATAAAGTAAAATCATAGTCTTCACCACTGAAACTGATATCTGAATTACCGTAGATGCTTGTATTCCAGCCATAATATATATAAAAGTCACCTTTACTTCCTTTTTTAGGAATTTTTATAATCTCTTGACTATATAAAAGGCTTAGGCTAGTAATTAGCAATAGGAAAGAAGTGAAAATAATTCTAATTTGGGCGATTGTCATACCATACGTTTACTAATTGTAAATATACAAATAGAGATTAATCGATATTTAGTAACGACTTATATTTGAATTGTTGTGTTAAATAGATTTATTTCAATAATAATTAGACCATGTGTTGAGTATGGATATTGGGAATATTATATCTAGCGTTGCTGGAGGAATTGTAATGGCCGTTATGGGAATGATCAAAAAAAATAATGTCAAATTTTAATAGATCAAATAACATTAGAAAGTTAATGAAGAGAGTCCTGCTTACACAAGTCTCTCTTTATTAACTCTAATTTTAGTTTTACTTAGATTTCACTATCCAGTAGATCAGTCACTACATGATATCTAGGATCATCGATCGAATCTTCTATGACATCGGCAAATTTCGGGTTAGCCTTCATTAGTAAAGTCTTACATTCAGGACTCAGGTGAGTGAATTTGACATTCTTACCTAACTCTAAGTATTTATTTGCAATTCCTTTCATCGCCTCTATACCTGAGTGGTCACTCACTTTAGATTCTATAAAATCTATCTCGACATTATCTGGATCGTTACGAGGATCAAATTTCTCATTGAAATTTTGGATTGACCCAAAAAATAGTGGCCCCCAAATCTCATATACTTTGGTATTTTCATCTTTCATACGCTTGCGCGCACGAATCATAGTTGCATTCTTCCATGCGAATACAAGTGCTGAGATTATTACACCGGCGATTACGGCTACAGCAAGATCTACATATACAGTGATAGCAGACACTGCGATCAAGACAAAGGCATCGGCCAATGGAATCTTGTTCATGATCCGAAAACTTGACCAAGCGAATGTACCTACGACTACCATAAACATTACACCAACAAGTGCAGCAATTGGAATTTGCTCGATTAAGGGAGCTGCAAATAAGACGAATACTAGTAGTGCTACAGCAGCTATTACTCCAGATAGCCTTCCACGTCCACCACTCTCGACATTGATGATAGATTGGCCGATCATCGCGCAGCCACCCATTCCTCCAAATAGTCCATTGAGGATGTTAGCACTACCTTGAGCTACACATTCTCTATTTCCGCTTCCTCTCGTCTCTGTAAGGTCATCTACTAGGTTAAGTGTCATTAGAGACTCTATAAGACCTACAGCTGCCAATATAAAGGCAGTAGAGATTATCAATGGCCAATGTTCGCCTATAGTTGATAACATAGAAAATACCTGAAACTGGAATGTAGGCAATCCACCTCGTAGACCTTGTCCTCCACCATCTCTAATAAATGAACCTACGGTGCTCACTTCTAAACCACCAAATATCGTAATTGCGGCTACGATCATTATTGCAACCAAAGCTGAAGGTATTTTCTCAGTAAGTTTTGGTAGTCCCCACATGATAAGCATAGTAAGAGTGACTAAACCAAGCATTATATTTAATGAAGATCCAGTCATCCACTCCATAGTCCCATTTATGTTTTCTTTGAATAACCCAAGTTGGGCTAAGAATATTACGATGGCTAATCCATTGACAAATCCCATCATTACCGGGTGGGGGATAAGTCTAACAAACTTACCTAATCGAAACACTCCAGCTAATATCTGTATACCACCTACCATAAGTAAAGTAATGAATAGCCACTGAAGTCCAAGATTGTTGATAGGAACAGTGAGTGCGTCCCCCACTTCGTTGCCTTTAGCAATCATATGTACCATCACTACTGCCATAGCTCCAGTTGCCCCAGATATCATACCTGGTCTTCCACCAAATAAGGCAGTGACAATTCCCATCATAAAAGCACCATACAAGCCCACTAAAGGATCGATACCAGCTACAAAAGCAAATGCTACTGCTTCTGGAACTAGTGCCAACGCAACGGTAAGTCCCGATAGTATATCGTTCTTAGGGTTTTCAGTGAAGCTGTTGAATATTCTTCTTGTCATTATGGTTGATGTTAGATCGTTTACTTTGGCTCTTCGCTAATTTGTAATGTAGACTACCGAAGATTATGTTAAAAGGGCGCAAAGATAAACTTTCTGCCGAGAGTATTCAATGGATTATATATTTTGAAAATGACAATGTGTTGGGTTTAGAAGGTATCCTGTATCGACATTTTCGATGAAATTACAGCTTGGATTTTCCCAAGCCTTGAAGGCCTAACATTCCAGAACAAAAACTCTACTCCAGAATACATTGAAGAAGCTCTGTGATTGAAACTACTGGGACAAGAATCAACGGCCCTACTCAACTGAATTTGATTTTGTGCTGAAATCAGTGCCACTAAAATATTAGAACCTCCGAGCTCATTGATAGTTTTTGTCCAATCAGAAATCTTATATGCTTAACCTAGTTTTTTTAAATTGTTGCTTTCCTCTAATGAGTTGTTAGATGAATTAATTATATAATGATGTTTTCTGAAATTCGGAGTCGCATATATCTGCACTTTATTTTTGAATTAAATATGACTATAATCAATACTTCAATGGAAGAACCATAAGATTCTTGAAATTGTAAATGGTTTTGTTACATGTCAAAAACAGATCAAGTCCAAGTATTTAATTCTTAGTTAGTAGAAACCCAACCCAAAGATTAATAATATATGTGCTGATTTCAGAAGTACTATTAGTAGATAAAAGAATTGTGACATTGATTAAAATTTGTGGGCTACGGTTCTCGAATTATTAAAACTTACTTATACATCAATATAGAATCATTTATCGCTTATTTTCGAAGATTTCTTCACTGAATTGAGGTTGTCAGAAACAGTATTCTAAAGAAAGTATTAATACATTTAGAAACAATCAATTCATAAATATTACAGATTCATTATCTGTCTAATGTTGTAATTATTAGAAAAAATACGTAGTTCTTAAAATTTCAACTTTTCGTTTTTATCCCACAGACCCCAGTAAGCGCCTACATCACCTTCAGTACCCACTTTCCAGGATTCATCAAAAGAGGAGAAATAAAACAAATCTATAGCTGCATTTTCAGACCATTTTTGGATATTTATAAAATAACGCATTGCATTTTCTTTAGATGAAAATGCTCCTTTTAAGCTACCGCCTTCACTCGGCCAACCAGATTCTGTAATAATAACTTTTTTTCCTTTTGCAGCGTCAGTAGCCTCACCAAACATTTGTTGTGTATGGTACAATGAATCTTCAATACTACATCCTTCCCAGTACGGGTAACAATTGGCTAAAATGACATCACATGCTTCCGTAATTTTTGGGTGTCGCGAAAATTCATAATAAGCATCTACATATCCTACAGGAATTCCAGGAATTGCATGTTTTACTTTGTTTATGTATTCTAACAGTTGTTCTTCAGTCAGTTCTTCTCTGTAAATGACTTCATTTCCAACCGCAGCAATATCTACACAACCTTCTTTTGCTAATGCAATCAAAGCCTCTAGTTCTTCTTCGTTTTTTTCTAAGTCATCTCCTAACCAAGCACCAACTAAGGTTTTAATGCCGTTTTTATGAGCTACCCTTGGAATAAACTCATTCCCTTCAATACACGAAAATGAACGTACCCATTTGGTATAGGGTTTTATCACTTGTATACGCCTGTCTACCTGTAACTCTGTTATTTTGTTTCCAGGACCTTGACCATCTTCATACATACTAAAACATAATCCATGCATTCCGTTGTCTAAAGTATGTTTCCACATATTTTTTAACTCTTTTAAAGATAATTTTGTGAAATCAATTCCTGATTTGAAAGGTTGATCTATTTTTTTAAGCGAAAACCTTTGTTCTTCTTTAAATGACATAATTTTGTGGTTGTAATTACTGAAATTTTAGATTTTCGTTCTTGTCCCAAAGTCCCCATCTTGCTCCAACATCTCCTTCGTGATGTATCTTCCATGACTCATCAAATGATGAGAAATAAAATAATAGCACTTCGTTTTTCTGCGCCCAATTGGCTGTATCTATAAAGTATTTCATTGCATTGTTTTCTGATGGCATTGCGGCTTCGGTATGATCTCCTTGATTTGGCCAGCCCGTTTCTGTAATAATGACAGGCTTTCCATTGGCTACTTGTTGTGTGACGGCATACATTTTTTTTAGATAGGTTGCCGATTGCTCTATACTACATCCTTCCCAGAATGGGTAACAGTTTACTAGCAAAATGTCGCATGCTTCAATAAGCTTTGGACGTTCAACAAATTGGTAGTATGCATCTACGTAACCCACAGGAATTCCTGGTAATGCACGTTTGACACGGTTAATGTACGCTATCAATTGTTGTTCTGTTAATTCTTTGCGCATAAGAGTCTCGTTTCCGACAACCGCAATATCAATCAATCCAGACTCCCCCAGTTTTATGAGTGACGTAATTTCTTTTTCATTTTGAGCTTTATCATTTCCAATCCAAGCACCTACCATGGTCTTGAGGTTTTTCTGTTGTGCCACTTTTGGAATGTACTCATTTCCTTTAGTACAAGAAAATGAACGTACCCATTTAGTGAAAGGTGCAATAACATCTATCCGTTGGCTTATTTGAGATTCAGATAATTGATCTCCAATATTTTGTCCTTCTAAATAAGGACTAAAGCATATGCCATGTAACCCGTTATTTAAACTTTTTGTGAATAAAGCTTTTATTTCTGAATCTGTTTTTGAAGTGAAGTCCGTATCGGTAGAATTGTTTATTTGGATTCCTGAAGAGATCAATGATGCTAGTTTATAGGGTTGGTAAAACGATGTTGGTTTCTCTTTACGTTTTGCTAATTTCGCGCTAGTCTCTAATGCTTTTTCTTCAGTGAGATCGTAATCCCACATAACCCACATAGCGATTAAAGTTCCTAATATTGGGAAGCCTGAAAAGAATGCGCGTAAGCCAATGATAGCTCCTTCTTGTTCCGTTGAGGAGATACCTTCTTGAAAACCGATAACAGATAAAATCACACCACTAAGAGCGCCTGCAATTGCAAAACCAAATTTTACCATCCACCAATAAATCGCGCCAAAAATACCTTCTCTTCGTTTTCCTGAATGTAATTCATCCAAATCAATTACATCTGAAGTCATCGACATCATCAATGTAAATAAACTTCCAATACCAAAAGAAAAGAAAGGGAGCGCAAAAATAAACATATAGGGTTTGCCAGGAATTAATAAAAACCAAAGCAAAACATACCCAATTATAGAAATCCCTTGCGACCATAAAAAGGCATTCTTCTTTCCTATTTTACGGGACATTTTAGTGACAATTGGAATGACGATAAAAGTTGTTGATAATGCTCCTAAACAACCAAACAAAGAAGGCCAGTATCCTGCATTGGCAGCTTCTGCATCTCCATTAAATAACTGGTATACAATTACAAAAAAAGTAAATGTTGCAACCGTATTAAAAGCATTAAATATTAAGAATGTTGAAATACATAATTTACGGAAAGGTTTTATTGTTAAAGCATCTTGAAATCCTAACTTGATTTCATTAAAGCTGCTTTTGATATTACTCAGTGATAAATCGACATAATTTTCATTTAGAGTAGATTTACTCTTTATAAATAGCGCAGGTATCATTGCTATAAACATTAAAATAATACCAACCCATATTGCCAATGTTCGTGTTGCTTCTTCTGCTGTTACAAACCACCCATCATCACCGTTAATGTACATAATAACCCAAAACCAAGGAGCTATAACCCAAGCCCACTGGCCTATCCATTGTGCAACTGCCATGATACTTGTACGTTCGTGAAAATCATCACTCATTTCGTAACCCATTGCTACATAAGGCACACTAAAAATAGTAAGGCCTAAATAAAAGGCGAAAGACCAAAACATAAAATATACAAAGTTGTAATCAACTCCACTATCTTTATATAATTGCCACATAATTGCAAAAGAAATTCCCATTACTAGGGCGCCAATAAATACATATTGTCTTCGTCTCCCCCATTTAGACTTAGTATTATCTGAAATAAATCCCATTATAGGATCTGTAAACGAATCAAATATTCTAGGAAAAAAGTATATAATCCCCCACATCCAACCTGGGAATCCTAAATTTTGAACTAAAACTACCATAAAGATTCCAAGAACTGCTGGAAACATTTGATTGGCAAACATTCCTAAACCGAAGGCAATTTTCTGACCTAACGGTACTTTTTCATGCACTGATGTTTGTTGATTTGACATGGTTTATGGTTTTTAGACTCTATATATTTATTATTTCATAGTATTCGGAATGATTACAGTTTGGATGGCTTGTCCGTTTATTTGAATGGAAACATTACTTTCATCCAAAGACAAGTTGATATTTTTCACTTGTTCATTTTCATTGAAAAGTACTATGGCAATACTATTATCAGGATTTTTGACTGCAGTAACCAGTAGATCGTTATCAGAGCAATTTGTTCCTATGCGTACAGCACCTGGTCTAATGAATTTACTGAAATGCGCCATTACATAGTAGATTGGTGTGTAATATACCTCATCCATATTTGGATCAACTATTACAGGCGCTACACACCAGTTTTTAAACCAATTTGGTCCTCCATTTTTGTCCAATACCATATTCCAATCTATCCAACCATCGACCCAATTATTAAGGCATCCAATAATATCTCGGGCATAGCGATTCGCTGGGGCATACTTAGGATGTAAATACTTTTCTTTTTCAGTTGCCCAATCCCATCCCCAATCTGTTGCTTCTTTTTTCCAATACCAGACATCATCTTTCCATTTTGGGATTTCGGAATCTACACAAGCTTCGGTTTGTATCAAATATTTGTCAGGTGCTTTATTATGTGCGTATTGCAAAGCCTCAGGAAATACTTCAAAGGTACTAGCATACCAATGAATGGCAGTACCATCAAAATATTTTGATGATGCTTCATCTTTATACATGTTATCAATCCAGTCTTTTAAATGGTCTCTATTTTGATCGTAACCTAATATCTTAACATCATGTCCATCCTCTTCAAGTTTAGGGCCAAGATGCTTTTGAACAAAATTGGTCATCTCTTCAGCCGTATAATGCATACTTTCCCAATTATTGCCATTTCCTAATGGTTCATTTTCAACTGTAAATCCCCAAATATCTATCCCTTCCGCTTTGTAGGCAGCGAAGTATTTTGAAAAGAACAGCGCCCAAGTTTTGCTATATTCAGTTAAGAGATTACCGGCCATCCAATCATTATTATCTTTCATCCATGGCGGTGCTGTCCATGGCGAGGATATAATTTTGAAACCATCTTTTGATATGGCCATGGCCTCTTTTATCATAGGAATAATATCATCACGATCTTCGTCAATAGAAAAATACTCCAAATTTATATCTCCCTCAACAGGGGCATATGAATATTGACCCAATGAAAAGTCACATGAATTCATATGTGTTCTAGTTAATGAATAATTTGCTCCGTTTTCTCCAAAATATGCCTCTAAAATCTTATTTCTATTTTCTTTACTTAATTGATTTAGTAAATGTGCAGATGACTCAGTAAATGATCCACCAAATCCTGTAATGGTCTGGAATTTTTTATTGGGCAATAATTTTATTTTTATAGCATCAACTGATTCAGTAAAACTATTGATTTGTTTCAATTTGTTTCCGTTAGCTGCTGTTTCATATACTATAATCTCTAACTCTTTTTCCATACAACTTGTTAACATTAGCATCAATAAAATGGATAAAAGCACAATACCTTTCGAAATTATTTTATCGGTTGATTTTCGTGATATTATATTCTTCATTATTTGATTATTGGTGTTTGTACTTTTTTCATCAGCATTTCTTTATCTCCATTATATGTTTTTGAAATAGGTTTTCCATCTCTAGTTAGACCTTCAAATATTCCCTGATCTACTAAATCCCAAATGGCAAATTTGGCTTGGCTTTTTAAATTGATTAAACCAAAATGATTTTCAGAACCTTGTGGATTTTCTGAGTCTTTCCATTGTTCGTCAAATCCTTCAAAATAGAAACATGAAATATTTTCGGTTTTGGTCCATTCACGCATGTGTTTATAATATACTCCCTCTTTGTATTCATCGGTAGCTCTTGAGCCGTTAGGTCCGTAAAGTTTATTTGAATTACTTGCCCAACCAGTCTCACCGATATGGATAGGTTTATCAATTTCTAGACTTTGCATATATTCTTTTACACTATTGTATTGAGATATTGCATATTCTTTGGCACGAATCATTGCAGCATCAATTTTTTCAATTTCAGTCAATACTTGTTCATCTTCTCCAATATTCCAAAAAACTGGGTTGTAGTGTGTGTCATGCATTGGATAGGTATGGACAGATAAATAATCAACTGTAGCGATTAATTTATTTAAATCCTCTACATGATATTCATCATGACCACCACCCCAAGAGGCAAAATTATCTGAACTAGTAATCCAAAGGTCTTTTGGGAGCATATCTGCTTTTTTCATCTTTTGAAGATAATCAACCCATTTTAAAATAATACCTGGTTGCACATAATAGCTAGTAGCCCATTTTACCATGGCTTCATTGCCAACAGCAATTACTTTTACTATGTCAGGATATTGATTAGCTAATTTGACTGTTGTTGCAATTTCGATGGCATTACGTTCGCTTTCAACATTATGGTTAGGCTCTTGATCAGTCCATGCGTGTAAACAATCTATCCAAGCGCCTAGCATAACATACATTTCAAAATTTGGAATTTCTTTTTTAAGTTCACTGATTGCCTTAAGGAGATTGCTTGCCTGAGGTTTATGTACTTTATAGGTGCGCAAAATTTTGATGCCCATGGCAGATAGTAACTTTATATCCTCTTTGAGTTCATCTTGAGTCGGTTCTATATCATGGTCGGCATGTCGATACCCTCCATATGACATTGCAAGGTAATTTGGATTTCCTAAAATATCTTCCGCATTCATATTTGACTTTTCTTTCAATGTATAATTTTTACTTTCCGTGGTTGTATTATTCTTACAAGAGTGGATTGATATAATAATGATTAAACAAATTATTGTTCTTATATAATACTTCATGATTTAATTAGGCCGACTATATTGTTTTCGATGTTTAGTAAAGTTTATTATATAATTGGGAGAACTATTAAACTGTTCTATTGAATAAGACTAATATATTTTAGCTTGACTACATCAAATGTTTGTTTTTTATTTCTATCTATATCTACTATACCCCAGTATTCTTCATTAGGCGAACCATCATAGGGCACACCACTACTATTGGGAGCCCATCCCCCAGGGTTTTGCTCAGAAGGGTCTTCTGCTTTCCACCAACCATCTGTAAACGAAAATAGGGTTGCACCAGAACAAATATCTTGGTTGTTGAAAATTGCATCTAGAATATTTGAATTCGCATCTGCCTGAGATTTTTCATTGACTCCTTTTGTATAACCCGCTTTTGAAATGGTCATATAACTATCACTACCTGCTTCAGATAGATACATCGGTTTGCTAGAAATATTTTTCCATTGTCTGAATATTTCTTCAGGATTGTCCCAACGGTATACATTCATACCCCAGATATCAATATTTTGACATGTAGTTAAGATTAGCGAATCTGGTAGTTCACCATGTGCTGTGGTTACAAAGTGTTTTTTGTCTACCTTATGAATTTCGGCTGCTGTCTGGTTCATTGCTGTATACCAGGTTTTTAAAGTACCTCCAAACCATTCTGGATGATAATTGTACTCATTGCCTAATTCCCACATTAGGATTGCTGGATGATCTTTAAAATTGTTTACGTAATCAATGCATGTTCCTGATAGAATGTCATAATTTCCACCTTGATTGTAGCCAAAACCTATAATAACTTTTATTCCAGCTTTGTGAATTTCGTCAAGCACATATTTTTCAATAATTGGCGCATAAACTCTAATTGTGTTTATTCCAGCTTCTACCATTAATGCTAGATCTTCCGATAGGTTTTCAAAACTTCTTGTTTCTTTTCCTTTCTGAACTGGATGGTAACAGATTCCTTTAATAATATATGGAACATCATTAACTAAAAATTTACGATTAGAAATTTTAGCATCTTCGGTTATTTCTTTCATTTTGGAAGTCGGATTACAAGATAGTAGGGTACCTATCAAAAGAATAACTGTGACATTTCTTAACATTATGTATCTATTTTGTTTACTTCTATTCCACTCCTATTTCTAATCTTGCCTCCTCAGTGTTACTTTTTAATGTAAACTGTTATTAAATTTATTTCTCCTGTTCTTTTAAACAACTTATTACTTGTATTGATATCAAGTATTAATGATGATGATTCGAGAATTTCTTGATTGCTAAATTCTGCTTTTATACCGGATTTATATGATAGTTTATATATTATAGGTACTTGGCAATATGTGAATGCTAGAGTACCCACTTCTAATTGGATTTCTTTTGCTGCCTTGTTTAGTTCTGTATATTTGAAAGTGGCAGTTTTTTTCAAAAATTCTTCTCTTCGGAGTAAGCGTGGGTTAAATGATAAGCTTCCATTAGTCACAAAAACTCCTAATTCGCCGAACCGACATAAGATATCTTCTTTTACCTGTCCAGTCATTCCAGGTTGTTGTGCTCCTTTTCCTCCAGGTGTATGTGAATATGGGTCAGTTGGGAATGCGCCATACAATAAAGGCGACTTATGAACTCCGATACCTTCATTTATTTCGTAGTAGTGTTCTAAAAGGTTACCAATTAATGCCTCATCTGTAGTATTATTGATAGATTTTAAACAGGTTTCCTGTACACTCAGCAATAATTTTGATACCATATGCCAATAGATAGAACCCAATCCTTCATAACCAAAAAATGTCCCTGATCTTCCAGTAAAGGATTTATGATCAAAAATATCTTCAAAGATGTCTAATAAAAGTCCTCTGTCTTTTTCAATGAGATTTGCGTAGCGTTCTTTTGGTAATTGAATTAGGGCTTCTTTCAAGCTGTCCGAATTGTTGAAAGAACCATTGAAATGGTAGATATCATTTATGTCTTTTACAACTATAGTAAGGTTATTATCTTTTAGTAGCTGTTGGACTAGTTGCGATTCCTTTATCTTATTTGTTGGGATATTGTTCTTTAGAGTAAATCGCGGTAAGTCTTTATTCGGATATAGAATATAGCTGTATTGATCTTCTCTAAATAAAGCGCTTGATTTTAAGGCATCTAATACATCCAATGATTCTTTTGATGTTAAATACCCAGAACTCAATACTGACACTTGGCCTTCTAGCATTTCCGGTAAGTACGAAATAGACACCTCAGTATCATTTTTAATAGTCATCAGGTTATAGGCATGGTATAAATTATCTTTTCTTTTATTTACAGAGATTGAATGTTCCAGATACTGATTTGAGACAGACAAAAAATCTATTAAGTCCGTTTTGGAAATGTTTTCCTTTACACTGCTGAATCCATTATCATAAATCTTATTTCGATACTTGCTACCTGCGTTTCCTAAACCATCTAGAATAGTTTTCCTGTCTTTGTCTGACACTCTTTTTTCTAGGATTTTAGTGTTTTCCTTTAGGGTGTCGTGGATGCTATTGAAGAAGTGCATTAATTCTTTGGAAATAGTATACGTTTCATTGTCAGAATTTTTTACTACATCTTCAAAGAAATTCAAAAATCTTCTGAGGTAGTAAAGTGTAACCATTGAGACTCCATTGCCGACCAGTGCATTATTGGCATCATTCCATTCTGGTCTTTGTGTATTCATCCAAATTCCTCCTTCAGGAATAAAATTAGACATCTTTGCCAGCACTGTAGCCAATAATTTTTCGATTAGGTTGACCTTATAAATGATTGAGTTTTTATCCCTAAGTAAAGCACCATCTGCGCCGAGTTCTTTTCTTTTTTGAAAAATACTTTCTTCTGACTCCTTATCTAAAATAATAGTGTCTTTTGGATTCTTTAGAATATCCGAATAACTCTTTATTTTGTAGGGTACATTTGCATATACAAAGATGTCTTGATCGAAATATTTGGCCAAGCTCTGAGGTGAGTGCTTTTCAATGAATTCTAAAAATTTTAGCAAATAGATGATTTGATGATCTCCCCAATAGCCAATGTAGGACCAAGGGTCATCTTCTTCTATAGTTTCCCAATCAAAACCATCTTTGGTAACTCGGTATGGGTTATAGCCATCAAAAGTGGTAGCGTTCAAGAATTTATGGATCATATTTTCCATGAATTCAGGATAGGAATGAGCTAGAGCCTCCCAATTCTGGAATATATCTCTCCAGTTACCTTGATAGTCTAATATTTTAGAGCCATCCTCATTTCTTGTATTGATAGCGAACTGATTCCAGGGTCTGCTTGGGTCTCCATGTCTTCGGCTAAACTTTAATGGCAAATATTCAAAGCAAAGCCTCTTAAAATCTTTATCTTCATTCTTGAGACTCTCTATTAATGCTCTTAAGCTCTCTAATGAAAATATTTCCGGCAACTGATCGAGCAGTTTTTTCTTCTCCTTATAGACGATGTTATTAGCAGTTTCTATGTATTTTGAAAAATCTCCTTTTTCAATTTGATAGTTATTGTCAAAAATACCTCCTCGCATAATGTTGAAAAGTGTATTTGCGAAATGTCTGGTATCTCTCAGCTTATCGGCGGTCAATTGAATACCATCGGATGCACTGTTCAATTCTCTCAAATTTTTTGTACCAAGTTCAATGTCTTCTTGAATTGCAGTTAATAATTCATTCTCTGTTTTTATTTTATTCGAAATATCAGCTACATCCACTACTGATTGATTAACATCTGCGATAAACATCCATTGCTCTTCTGAATTTCGATTTAAACTTATGTCAGAGATAATGAAATATGCTCCTTTCTCTGCTCGAATAGCTTCTTCTTGAACGATGTCCTTTCCCTGACTAAATTCATCTAGTTGTAATGAAGACACTAAATATTTAGGGTTCTTCATTCCTAATGACCAAACTGTCGTTGCTTTTAATGCTTCGCTTGGTTCCGCTCTATCGACAATAATTGCGCTAAGAGCATAAATACCCAAACCCGCTTCTTTTTCTAACTCATTTTTCTTGTACGCATCAACTAGGTTACTACTGGTTACTTGTAAAGCAGTGTCAACACCAAAGGGCATTATATTCTGAATTCCATCTAATATTGTTACTTTGATTTCTTTATTTGAGGTGTTGACTAATGTTGAATTTTTTATAAATCCAAACCGATCACTAGAGCACCATGAGTATCTGAATGTTAGGCCTAGATCTTCGTTGATTTCTTCAAAAATAACTTTGTTTCCAAAACTGTTTTTATAAAGATTTCTAGCTATCTCGTAAATTCCAGCATACCTATTAGAAAAGGGTTCCCACAATTTAGTTTTGCCATCAGTATGGACTTTTAATATTGTTTTACTTCCAGTAATCGCAGCCGATTCTGTTATTTTATCATCTGTGTAATATGGGAATAGAGCAGAACCTGAGTCTTTTCTTCCTGCAGACAAACCACCATTGCTCGATATGAACATCCAATGATTTGAATCGCTGACAATGCTCATAAAGAAAGGCCTCATAGCATCGCTGTTAGATATTTTGTAATACTTTTCTCCTTTAAAGTTTATTAACTTTCCTTCAATTTCGGGCTTATTAAAATGAGCTTCTTTCTCTCCTAAGTATATTGGATTATTTTTCATTTATTGTTTTCGTTTTATTCTATTTCAAACTTACGGAGTCATATCTACTGTTATTCTTTCTGCGGTAGCTTTTAGAACTTTTTCACTACTTCCTCCTACCATGATATCAAACATCCCATCTTCGACATGGTAGTTTCCTTCGTTATCATAGAAACCTAATTCTCTATCAGTAAGGGTGAACGTTATCATCTTACTTTCATCTGGCTGAAGCATGTTTTTTTCAAATCCCTTCAGCTCTTTTATAGGGCGCGTAATACTAGCTGAGATATCTCTAATGTATAGTTGTGTTATCTCTTCGCCAGCCATATCTCCTGTATTTGTCAGTTGGACAGTGACTATAAATCCACTGCTAGTATTTGATACTTTTAAGTTGTTATATGTAAATGTGGTAAAGCTTTCGCCATGTCCGAAAGGGTAGAGTGCACTATTTTCTTCATCTATATAATGTGACCAGAAAACAACATCCGGATTTTCTTCTTGTGTAGGGCGACCTGTGCTTTTACAATTGTAATATAAAGGCATCTGACCTACAGAACGAGGGAAAGACATCGGCAATTTACCGCTGGGATTATATTCTCCCATAATTATTTCCGCAAGTGCGTTTCCTGATTCTGTGCCTAGTTGCCATGCCTGAACAATAGTTGGTATATGCTCATCGGCCCAGCTGAGATCCAATGGCCGACCACTCATTACAATGAGTATAATATTTGGATTGACAGCATGCACCGCTTCTAATAGTTCTTGCTGTAGTCCTGGAAAATTAAGTTTTGTTCTGCTGCGAGCTTCCCCTGATTGGTATCCATGTTCGCCTAGTACCATTATCACTTGATCTACTTCTTTTGCTTTAGCTACTGCTTCCAAGATTCCTGTTCTATTGTTTTCATTAATCTTGGTTTCCAATATAAACTGGGTAGGTTCGGTAGTCAATTGAACTCCTTGAAGAAATGTCCAATCGACATCCTTGTATTTAGATAATCCTTCTTCTACTGAGATGGCTGAGTTATCTTTTCCTGCTATTCGCCAACTACCAAGCGGACTATTTTTATCTGATACAAGAGGACCTATTACGGCTACACTTTTATTGGCTTTAATAGGTAATCCTCTATTTTTATTTTTTAGAAGAACTACAGATTTCCTTGCCATATTTCTAGTAGCCAATATAATTTCATTTGATCCAATAACTCTAGCTTCTCTTTCTACATCACAGTATTTATATGGATCTTCGAACAAGCCTAACTTATGTTTGAGATTTAGAATTCTTCGCGCTGCATCATCGATCAGTTCAACGTCTACTTTGCCTTCTTCTACAAGTGTTTTGAGATACTTTTCATAGACATATGATTCCATATCCATGTCACTACCTGCAAGTATAGCTTTCAGTCCTGCTTCTTTCTCATTTGCTGCATAGCCATGAACTTTCATTTCACCTATAGATCCCCAATCTGATACGATCATTCCATCATATTCCCATTGTCCTTTGAGTATCTTTCTTTGCAACTTAACATGGCCTGTTACTGGAATACCATTCATTTGATTGAATCCATTCATAAATGTCGCTACTCCTGCATCTACACAAGCCTTGAATGGTGGTAAGACTATATTGTGTAGTATATCACCACTGATCACAGTAGAGTTGTATTCACGGCCACCTTCTGCAAATCCATAACCTGCAAAGTGCTTAGCACATGCTGCTATTGTTAATGGATCAGATAAATTATCACCTTGAAGTCCTTTCACTCTAGCTTCCGCGATTTTACTCCCTAGATATGGATCTTCACCTGCACCTTCCATTACTCGTCCCCATCGTGCGTCTCTAGATATATCTACCATAGGGGCGAATGTCCAATTAAGTCCGGACGCTGCCGCTTCCATTGCTGCTATCTTTGATGATAGTTTAATGGCATCCATATCCCAAGAAGCACTTTCTGCTAATGGAATTGGAGAGATAGTACTATATCCATGGATGACATCAAAACCAAAAATCAATGGAATCCCTAGTCTAGTTTCTTCGACTGCTATTTTTTGTATTTTTCTTACTTGTTCTACACCTCTTACGTTAAGCATAGATCCTACCAAACCAGATTTTAGATTCTTATACTTTTGGGCAGCATCACCATCTTTTGGAGTGGGTCCCGTTGCGTTCCAAAATCCACTGTATTGGTTCATTTGACCAATTTTCTCATCGAGGGTCATTCGCTTTAGTAGTGATTCCACGCCATCGTATTTGATAGAAGATGGCACTAAAACTTTATTTTCGACGATATCAATTTTATTGGCTGTGCCGCAACTCACAATGCAAGCAATAGCAACAGAGACTAGGATAATTATTTTTCCCATTATTTTTGCGTCATTTCTAGTTAGTGTATTAGTTACATTAAGTATGTGAAAGTATGATTTCGTAGCTGGATTGTCTAATTTTTCAATGTTTTGTTGAGTGTTCTAATGGTTTCTTTAGTTTGTATATACTTTTCTGGAATCGCACGATCAAGTGACTGTCGATTGGTATTATTAGTTGGATTAGACAGTTTTTCTATTTTTTATTTACTCCTAATCCATTAGATATTTGGATATGCATTTGGCAGATCAAAGTCTGAATTACAGATGACAGTCTTCCAATAGCTCAACATAGTTTCAAGGAGAAAAGAATCTTTTTTCATTGTGCGGTCAAAACACTGTCGATTCAGATTAGCGGTTAGAATTAATATTTCAATTATATCCATTTAAAATTAACCCAGATAAAACCACTTTTATCTGGGTTAATTATTTTAATGATTATTGCCTATTATAATTCATGTATTAATCAATCTATTAGTAGATGATTAATTGATTCCTTTTAATTCTATTCCACCTCTTGGTACACCTTAATATAATCAACTTGCATACGTGACTCAGTAAATCCAGCTTCTATAGCTCCGCCAAGGCTTCCGCCCATAGCTACATTAAAAATCAAAAATTGGTCAGTATTAAATGGCCATGTATCTCCATTTTGTACATCAGGTTGATAAGTATAATACTTACTGCCATCTACAGAAAAACTTACCAAATCTTCTGTCCATTCCATTTCGTAGACGTGAAACTCGTTAGATACACCTGGAACAGTAAGCGATCCTGTATTAATTGTACCACCAAAACTAGATGGAGTGTGAATAGATGCCTGTACTACATTTTGATTATTTCCAACATGCTCCATGATATCAAGCTCTCCACAAGTTGGCCATCCCACTTCTGGAAAGTTAGCACCTAACATCCATAGTGCTGGCCACGTACCTTTGCCGTTTGGAAGTTTTGCTTTGATTTCTACTTTACCATAAGTAAATTCAAATTTATCCTGAGTCTTAATTCGGGCGGAAGTAAATTGAGATCCTGAGAAATTTTCTCTTTTTGCAATGATATTAAGGATTCCGTTTTCTATAAATACGTTGTCTGTTCTATCTGTATAGAATTGCTCTTCATTATTACCCCAGCCATTATTTCCAGTACCGAGATCATAGGACCATCTAGAACTACTAGGTGCTCCATTAAATAGAAACTCATCTTCCCATACTAGTTCGTAATCTAGTTCAGGATCTACAATTACGGCATCTGTTGCTCTGAATCTTTGGTACCAAGCAAACTGTGCTCCACCATCATCTTCTTGTATAACTCTCACATATATCACATCATTAGTATAAGACAATATTTCGTACGTACTAGATCCGAGGTAGTAACTCATAAATGAATTGTTTCCTAGTACGAAGCCAACGTCGGTTGTATTTGTAAGTCCAGAAGTTGTTTCAAAAAACCCAAGAGGGACTTTACCTATTTCAGCAAAATCATAACAAGCATCTACAGTTGGATCTCCGGTGCCTAGAGTACTTATTACCTCTCCTCGATTGAAATATGTAACGGCATTACTTTTTAATTCATAATCTACATTAGTGCCATCCAATGTAAATGTCAGAATATCTTCATACAAACATCCTTCAGATTCTTTTTCAAATGGCTGTGCTGCATACCATATTGGTTCTCCAACTGGAAATCCAGCATCATCAAACATAGGGCCTACTCCTAAGTGCGCAGGCGCTTCTTTTTCCCATTGCCAATCGCGACTATCTCCTCCAGTTAAGATTTGTATGAGATCTGCAGGAGCCTCGTATATAACTTCCACTGATACATCGACAGTAGTATTGGTGGAGATTCCACCCGCACCATATGCGATAACTTTAACAGTGTAGTCTCCGGATGATCTATAAACCGCTTGAAGGTTACCATCGCCACTAATCACTGCGTCTTCAGTATCACTAAGACCTAAGAAGTAGTGGTAAATAATAGCACCATCTGCATTGGCATCGAAGTTAACTATTCCAGAACCATCAGGGTTTACTGATGTAGATACTGTGAGATTTTTTGGTGCTTCGAGATTACCTATTTCTCTGATCTCTTCCTGACAGCCTAATATTCCTGTAAGAAGAAGGACTGTGAGCGCAAATTGTATTTTATGTATTATGTTCATTTCTTTTGTTATGTTCCAGATTGAAATAATATGGTTTATTTAAATATTAATTATTTTGTGTGATGTCGTCGAAGTAGAAATTGGAATCGTCACCTTCATTTCCAAAATCGAAGAAAACAACTATTCTACCATAGTCTTGCGTCGCATCTAATGCATTAAAGTCAAATGATAAAGTTTCCCATTCATTAGCTAGTGTATTAGTTGCTGCTACTTCTAAAAATATATTTGGATCACTTTTGTTTTCTACTTTTAAAAGTACTTGTATACCTGCTTTGGGTGACCAGGTTTTCATAGTGATAGTTTTTCCAGCTGAGACATCAAGGCTTCCGGTAAGATCGATGAATGATCCAGCCCACACCTCTGATCCTAAGGCTTTATTAAGATTACCAACTTTCGCTGAGATATTTTCTCCACTCATATCAGGATTGTCTAATACGTCTGTTGTAGCATTTCCAAAGTTTTCAAAAACGTAGTTAATGTTTGCTTCGAAGTCGATAGGCATGGAGATTATATTATCCTCTCCGCCGCCACCGCCGCCGTTACCTTCACCGAGTGTAATGTTATCAAAGTAGTAATCTGAATCATCTCCAGGATTTCCAAAATCCATAAATACAACCACTTTGCTATAGTCACTAGCTTGATCTGCACTGCTAAAATCAAAAGTCAGGTTTTCCCAAGCATTACTTGTAGTTGTTGTAGCCATTACTTCAACAAATATATTTGGATCTGAACTGTTCTCTATTTTTATCATAACAGTAGCACCAGACTTCGGACTCCATACATCCATAGTAATGTTATTTTCATTACTTAAGTCTATTGGATTAGGTAATTCTACTAATCCACCAGCCCATACTTCTGCGCCATTAGCTTTGAAGAACTTCACTACTTTATTAGATGCATTTCCATTCATATCAGGATTGTCGATAATAGATAGATCGGCATTGCCAAATGATATCAAACCATAATCGATTTCATCGCTTTCGAAGTCGATGGGAAATCCAAGTTGTACTGCTGGCAATGTGATGCTTACCGTCTCGGTAGCTTCTATTGTAGTTATTGATCCTGATCTTGCTATTACCCTTACTTCAAAATCTCCAGCTTCTGTGTAACTGTGATTGACAGATGAACCTTCCATAATGATAGTTGGGACTTCATCAACTAGATCACCAAAAAATATGTCATAGCTCATTGCATTAGTTGCACTGGGAGTAACAGTGATTACATTAGTATTTACTTCATCTATTGAGATGTCTAATATTAAATCACTAGGAGGATCAAAAGCGACTGTCAATGTTTGCGTAGCTTGAATAGAATCTTCCATAACGTTAAACGCTGTACCAGTAATAGTGAATGTACCCTCTGCATATTGATGAGTTGCAGTCTGTCCTAGATCGATTCTGTCCTCTGTAGAACCGTCGCCAAAGTCTAGTTTAAAGTATGATGCACCTTCTGCTGTAGGGATGATATTTACTAATCCTACTTGGTCGGCATCTGGCTGTATGTTCATCTGTAAGTTAGATGGCGCAGTGACAGATATTCCTGTGAAAGGATCGTCTTCGCTACAAGCAATGATAGTTGTTATGGCGAGTAGCAATAATAGTGTTTGTTTTATGTATTTCATATTTATCAATTAGATTGATTTAATTAATATTCATTGATTTCTTTAAAAACCTATATTTTTAAGTGGAGTACTAATTATTATATCGTTAAAGATTGAGATCCGAAAAATTTAACAATGTTAAAAGTGCTAGTGGCTTTAATACCCCGGATTTTGTGCCCATATATTTCCTGCAACTTCTATCTCTACTAATGGGATAGGGAAGAGCTCATGAGTGCCAACTATGAAGCCGGGAATCTTTGCCGCAGCTTCACCTCTTCTTACCAGATCAAAAAATCTATGTCCTTCTCCAGCAAGCTCTAGTCTACGTTCTTGCTGTATATCTTGTTCTAAAGATCCTGCTGTAGTTACTAGATCACTTAATCCTGCTCTAGTTCTTACCCGATTTACATACTCTTGCGCTTTCGCATCGTTGCCTATGGCGTTGTAAGCTTCAGCCGCAAGTAGTAATACATCACTAAATCTAATCGCTCTATAGTTAGTAGAGTTTGTCAAGTTAGGGTCCTGAAAAGCTTCTCCAGTTCGTGGAATATATTTATGGTTATAATATCCAGTATGTTCCCAGCCCTCTCCGTATGACACTTGATTTCCTTGGGACTCTTGCTCATTTTTGTAAGCTTCTATATCCATGATTGTTGCGCGGAATCTATTGTCATTTGGTGTATATTGATCCACTAAATCTTGCACAGGTACGTTGAAGCTAAATCCACTTACATACGTAGGTCCACTGTATCCTCGGATACCAGAAAATCCAACCATTACATTACCTTCACTACATTGTAAACAGCCGAATCCTGCACCCTGCTCATTTGAATATTGTACTTCAAATACTGACTCAATATTATTTTCTGCTACTTGCGTAAAGAGTGTATTGTAATCATCATATAGATCATATACACCTGAATCAATTACATCATCTAATATAATTGTCGCTGCGCCAAATTTCTCTTGGAAAACTAAAACTTTTCCTAGAAGAGCTTGAGCTGCTCCTTTAGTCACACGACCTTTTTGATCCCACGATGTAGGTAATACATTTGAAGCGAATGTTAAGTCAGATTCTATCTGTGCATATACATTAGCTTGCGCTTCTCTGCCATAATCTTGCACAGACCCAAAACTTACTCTCACATCAATAGGCATCGGTATATCACCAAACCATTTTGTCAATTCAAAAAAGTAAAAAGCTCTTAAGAAAGCTGCTTGACCCATTACTAGATCTTTATTTTCGAAATTAGTTTTATTTTCAAATTCGAAAATGTAATTACATCTATTTACTCCAGCATACATCCAATTCCAAAGATCTTGTAAATTGCTATTTACAGGACCATGTCTCATATCATCTATCTCTTGAAACCCCGGAACATCATTCGCATTTTCTCCTCCACAAAGAGTATTGTCAGATGCAAATTCACCCATCAGGACATTGATGTAAGATGACTGCAGTAAATCATATGCTCCTATTAATGCCTGTTGGTAATCGTCTTCAGAGTTGAAAAATGTCTCCGAATTAATTTGGTATAATGGATCTACCTCTAGAAATTCACTACATGACTGACCTACCATTATTATAGCTGCCAGTATCCAAAATTTTATATTAGTTATTTTATTCATAGTCTATAGTGTTATTTTGATACCTGCAATAAATGTTCTTGCTTGAGGATAGTATCCGTTATCTATTCCAGAGTCCAGAGGATTTCCAGAGGAAATGTTAGGATCATATCCTTGGTATTTTGTCAATGTAAATGGATTACTTATTGATCCATAGATTCTTATTTTTTCAAATCCGATACTTTGAATTCCATATCGAGGAATAGTGTATCCTAGTTGTAAAGTTTTGATACGTAGGTATGAACCATCTTCAATAAAATAATCAGAGAATAGATTATTGTCGGTAGCTCCGGTAGTTAGTCTTGGTATGTTAGTACTAGTACCCTCACCGTGCCATCTATCAACGCTATAAGCTGTCCTATTAGTGAGTGGAAGGTTACGTGCGTAGTTACGAACTAAATCTCTTCCTACCTGAGCATCCGCAAATGCTGAGAAATCAAATCCATGAATCTCTGCGCTGAAACTCATTCCAAATATGTATTCAGGAATAGGGCTACCAATAAATGTGCGATCTTCTGAATCGATTGCTCCATCATTATTACGATCTACAAATCTTAAATCTCCTGGTAGTGCGTCTGGTTGCGATGCGTGAGATTCTATCTCACTTGCATTTTGGAACACACCATCGGTTTCTAAGCCATAGAAATATCCAATTGGTTGTCCTACTTCCCATCGTGTTGGAGGTAATTGCCCAATTGAGAATCCTCCACCTTGTATAAATGATACACCGTCATTAAGACTTGTAGTTTCGTTCTTTAATTTTGATCCGTTTACTCCGAAATTGAAACTAATATCTTCGGAAAAATCATATCTATAGTTGATCGCTAATTCGATTCCAGTGTTCTTAATCGATCCCGCATTAGCAATTGGAAGTCCTCCACCAGGAGCAGTATATCCGGTAATCCCCGATACAGGGATCGAAAGTAGTAAATCATTACTTTCTTTAATGAAGTAGTCTGCTGTTACGGTTAATGCTTCATCAAAAAGATTTAGATCTAATCCTAAATTGAACTGTGTGTTGCGTTCCCAATTGATATCTGGATTGGAAATAGCACCTACTGCTTGCCCAAATACTAAAGTATTACCATCGAAAACATATTCTGATTCACCATTGAGCCCAGCTACATATCGGAAATCTCCAATTTTATCATTACCCGTCTGGCCATAACTCAATCTCAGTTTAGCAAAATCAATAATACTATTATTCTGTAGGAATGACTCTTCGCTCATCACCCAGCCGACAGAAATAGAAGGGAATATTCCGTATCTGTTGTTAGGGCCAAATCTAGTAGTACCATCGCGTCTAATGATACCTGAGATAAGATATTTATAATTATATCCATATTGTATTCTTCCAAACTGAGACATTAATCTGAATGTACCAGCACCAGAGCTAGCGCCTCCAGGTCTGATCTCATTAGCTTGAGATACTGCTGCAAATTCGAAAGAGTTGTTAGGCACTCCAAATCCTGTTGCGTAAACACCTTGAAAGTTTTCTTCATACATAGAAGTTCCTGCTGTAACATCTATTTTGTGAACATTGTCGTAAGCATATGTATAATTTAATACATTATCCCAACCCCATGATGAGTATGTCTGTGTCGATTCGCTTACTGAACTTTCTACAGTATTGAATACTTTTCCTGATCCATAAAATTCGATAGGGGAAAAACCCCTATTCGTAACTAAAGAAAAGTTGAAAGGAAGGCTAGAAGTGAAGGTTAATCCTTCAGCTATATCATAACTTAACCCTGCTGTTCCACTAAATCTATTGACATCTACATTGTTAAATGTATTTGCGATCTGCTGTAGGGGATTGATTACTTCTGCCCCTAATCCCTCAGCTAAAGTGTAATCTCCATCTTCATCAAAAGGCGTAAGTGTAGAAGGCATATTGAGTGCATTGAAAAGAACTGATCCAATTGCATTTTCACTAAGTGTTTTTCTGTTTTGCTTCGCATATGTTACGACAGAATTGAATTTTAGTTTCTTCGAAAGATCCACATCAAGATTTACATTTCCAGTATATCTTTTAAATCCTGCTTTTTCGCCACCTACAATACCTTGTTGATCAAAGTATGATCCACCAATAGCATATCTTGCTTTATCACCACCACCACGTACATTTAGGAAGTAGTTTCTGATAGGTGCATTTTGGAAAACTTCATCTTGCCAATCAGTACCTTCTCCTAAATCAGAAATAACATTAAATGGAGGCGTTTGTCCACCATTAGCATGGGCTTCATTAGAGAGAATTGCATACTCCGTTGCATTAAGTACTGGAATACGTCGAGCAGAACTCTGGGTACCAACATATGCATGGAAGTCGATGACTGGCTTATCACTTTTAGTACCTTTTTTAGTGGTGATTAATACTACACCATTGGCGGCTTGTACACCATATATACTAGCTGAAGCATCCTTAAGGATGTTTATACTTTCTATACTATAAGGATCAAGTGCGCTAAGGTCAGCATATCTTACACCGTCTACGAGTATAAGTGGATTGTTGTCACCATTTGTGGAGATACCACGAATACGTATGTTGTATCCGCCACCTGGAGATCCAGATTGCGAACTGATCTGAACACCGGCCGATTGTCCTTGAAGTGCTTGCTCTAATCTATTAGGGTTAAGTTTAGCGACCTCTTCAGCTTTCACAATAGATACCGCTCCTGTTATCTCTTTTTTTGTTGATGACCCATATCCGATTACTACTACTTCGTTAAGTAGAGCTGATGAAGAATTAAGTGCAAAATTCATTTTTTCAATTCCAGTTACAGTTGACTTCGCAGATATGTAGCCTACATAGCTCATTTCTAATATGTCCCCAACGGAAGCTAATATTTCATAATTTCCGTCCAAATCGGTAACAGTACCAATTGTTGTTGATTTATTAAAAATATTAGCAAAAGCTAAACCTTCGTTTGTGCTAGCATCTGTAATCGTTCCCGAAATTGTGCCAGTTTGTGCAAATAATCCCATTGGTATTAAATACAGGATTACTAGCCATAGTCTTTGTTTCATATGGTTTGTTGTGTACTGCGATTATAAATGAATAACCGTAGAAAGATAAAAGAAATAGACTTAAAGAGTATTTTAAAAAGTATCTTTTGTCTTTTAGACGATCTAATAATATTAATACTCTGTTGATAATCAAATATAAAATTTGAGAAAGCCTTTATAATCATAATTATTAAAAATTTGTAAGCCAAGCACCGCTCAAATGCGGCATCCGGCTTACAAATAAATTATTTACATTTTTACAAATTTCTGAGTACTTCTAAATGTATCAGTGGTAAGAGACAAAATGTATGTTCCTTGAGGGTAATTGTCTACATTGATAGTTTTGTCTGTAGTATTGTTTCCAATTTGGATTGTATTCATCAATTTACCCTGTAAAGAAATGATCTGAATGGTACCATTGACAAATGATGTTAGTACATCTAAGTGCATAAGATCTTGAGCGATAGTAGGGTAGAGGTTTATCAAATTGTTATTCACTTCTAGATCGTTAGTTCTCGTCATACAAGCTTCACAGCTCTCATAACAAACTACGCCTGTCGATGATAAAGCTTCAGCTTCTGTAAGGTCTACTAATCTATTAGTGAACATTCCGTCCGGTGTTGTCACAGTACATGAACTACCTTCAATCAAAGATTCTTGATTTTCACCATCCACTCCGTTTTTAAATTTGTATTCGTAGATGGTTTTGTCCAATTCTATAGTTACTGTCCATACACCATCCCCATCATCGTCAGTCATTGGGATATTACCCCAGTTAGAGAACTGTCCAAAAAGATTAACACCATCAGTACTTACTGTTGTTACCTCATTCATATCTACTGAGAAGGTAGTCATGGTAGGTTCTGCAGGTGGGGCACAGTTAGTATCACTGGTACACTCAGCAAAGCAAGTGTTAACCTCTGTAGTTCCAGCGTCTAAGAATCTATCATTAAAATTATCTGGTTTTGCGCAATCCTGACCTGCTATGTTTTCCTTACATGAGAAATCAGGGCAATTGCCATTAGTGAAAGTATAAAATCCTTCCCATCCCAATGCTCTTTCAATAGTGATCGAATATACTCCATCTGAGTTTTCATCACTCATTTCAAAGTTTCCTCCTGGAGCTCCAAAATCAGCACCACCAGCTAACCAAACTCCAGTATCAGAGGGATCATTTACACCTACGTTCCATGTAATATTTGTTGAGGTTCCACAAGCATAGCAGCTTTCATAACACACTGCATCTAAGTTCGTATCTGAAGTGACTGAGACTATTCTATTGGTAAATCCGTCTGTAGTAATTGTACAACTGTTTGTTTTATTTAGATCTTCCGATCCTGTCCAATCATCGAATGAGAATTTGTATTCATGTGATCCAATTGGTAAACTTACTGTAGTCG
>Ga0228675_1000067_pt1 | contig 84825 bp, 69 predicted proteins | sample 36D_rmetaG_FD_182786 | JGI IMG/M metagenome (GOLD analysis project Ga0228675, IMG submission 182786) | Seawater microbial communities from Monterey Bay, California, United States - 36D_r | ecosystem: Environmental > Aquatic > Marine > Coastal | place: USA: California | collected 2016-10-05
GAAGTTCTTTTAAAAAATACATTTTTTTCAGTTCACAAATTGTAGCAATTCCACCAGATAATGGACCGATACCACCGCAGCCATATAGCACATTCTCTTGATCAGATATCACAAAAAAAGCAGATTGATCATTCGTAAATGCCTCGTACATAGACTGCACTTCTAGGTCGCTACTGCTATACCCTCCTCCGATGCAACCGAAATCAGCCATCACCGAGAGTAGTATACCTCTGACTTTATCATTATCAGATGAAGCAATTCTTCTAATGCTTTAATTAGATTTAGAAGTATCCATTGACATTTGCTAAGATTCTATTGTACGCATCCGAGTTATCCGTTCTATCAAATATATTACCTGTAATTACTTCAAATAAACAAATGTATCGATCTGTAATCTCATCTACAAATTCATCTGGCATATCAGGCATTAACTGCCCCTCTAAGCCCTGAAACCCGTTAGACATTAGCCATTCTCTTACAAACTCTTTGGATAGTTGCACTTGCTCTTGGTTTGCGTCTTGTCTATCTTGAAATCCATCAGCATGGAAATATCTCGAGCTATCTGGTGTATGTATTTCATCAATCAATATGATTTCACCATTGTACATTCCAAATTCATACTTAGTATCAACCAAGATCAATCCTCGCTTTGCCGCCATCTCTGTCCCTCTCTGGAATAGTGCTCTAGTATAATTAGATAAGGTAATATATTGATCGTGGGATACTATACCTTGTCTTAAGATATCGATTGCTGCAATATCTTCATCGTGTCCTTCATCTGCTTTAGTAGCAGGCGTGATAATCGGTTCTGGCAGTCTATCGTTTTGTTTCAGACCATCTGGAAGCTTTACTCCGCACAACTCTCTACCTCCAGCTTTGTATGTTCTCCATGCGTGACCTGCAAGATATCCTCTGATTACCATCTCCAATTTGATGGGTTCACAAGCTTTACCTATGGCCACACTCGGGTCTGGAATGGCTTCTAACCAATTAGGCACGATATCTCTAGTCGCCTCTAAGAAGTGAGTAGCAATCTGATTAAGCACCTGCCCTTTGTATGGAATAGCTCTAGGCAATATATGATCAAATGCAGAGATTCGGTCTGTCGCTACCATTACAAGCTTATCATGCACCTTGTATACATCTCTTACTTTACCGTTATAAACTGATACTTGACCATCGAATTGAAAGTCTGTGTCTTTTAATACTTCTCTCACAGTGGAATATTAGTTGGAATAAAATGAATATCACTCATATACAAAAATACATCTCAAATGATAAGACTTCTAATAATACTGCAAGAAATGAACTTTGAAATAATGAATCTAGTATACCACAATCGGAATCCTACATATTGATAATAGAATTACGATCTATTATAATGTCTTTGATCTCTTTGAGTACAGCATACTCTTCAGGCATTACTTTTTTTACTGTATCCTTGAAGCTTACGAATGCACCTCTATCAGATGTAGGCACCACTTGCTTGATTTTACGCTTCACGCGCTTTACATCGTGCTTAATAATACCTCTGATAGATGGTATATCATGCCAATCTCCTTCGATTGCAATCGTACGTACTACTTGCTGAGCACCACTATTAGTATGATCGAGCATTATACCATTCCTAGTATACTTCGCCGTATCAATTTGCATCTTACCATTAGGAATCTTCCATGCTTGTAGATCTTCGTCTAGATCGGCATTAATCAAAAAGAATTCTAGCCCTTTCTCGTGAAAACGGTATACTACTACTCTAGCTAAATCTAAAACGCTCATGATACTGACAATTTTGAAATTAAATATATAACATAAACAGCTAATCACTGCAAAGGATTTAATAATAACTGTATTAAAATAAAATGTTATGTGTGTGATGAACAACTTGAGATTAACAGTTCGAAGATATTCGTTGACTTAAAGCTATCTAAATTCCTAAATATCTTAAAAAAAAAGAACAAATTCCAAAACGCTAATTCATTCCAACTGAGCTTTTAATTAATACCTTAGATATTGCTTCCTAACTTGCTTGATTCTTGTGGAGGAACTATAATCTATTTTTGTGGCATTCGCTAAAAATATTACCCGAGATAACTTTTTAACGCATTCTTATTGACCGACTTACGAAGCCTTCTGATAGCACGTTCTCTAATCTGTCTTACACGCTCTCTTGTAAGGCCGTACATATCTCCTATTTCCTCCAAGGTAGCGACTGTCTTACCATTAAGTCCATAACATGACGAAAGCACTTCTACCTCTCTAGAAGATAGCTGCGATAGAACCAATGCTATTTCCTTTTGAAGAGATTCATCCATGAGTGACACATCAGGACGGCCATCCTCATCATCTACGAATAAGTCCAATATTGTAGCTTCACTATCCTCCGCTACTGGAGCATCAGTCGAAAAGTGACGTCTTCCACCGGCCATCATTTTTGCTACTTCTTCCACCTTTAAATCTAATAGGTCGGCCAACTCAGCTTCTGATGGTTCTCTTTCATTCTCTTGATTAAAATTAGTTACTGCAGCATTGAGCTTGTTGTAGGTATTTACCTTATTTATTGGTAGCCTTACTAATCGACTATATTCTACTATTGCCGCCAATATAGATTGTCGGATCCACCATACGGCATATGAAATAAATTTAAACCCTTTAGTTTCATCAAAACGTTTGGCCGCTTTGAGCAGTCCTACATTTCCCTCATTAATTAGATCTGGAAGCGATAAACCTTGGTTTTGGTATTGCTTAGCTACAGATACTACGAAACGTAGATTGGCGCTAGTAAGCTCCTCTAATGCTTTTTGACTACCATTCCTAATCAGCACTGCCAACTCAGCCTCACGATTGCCCGTTAGTAAGTCTATCTTACTGATATCATTGAGATATTTATCAAGAGCCACGCTCTCTCTGACTGTAATCCGTTTTGTAATTTTTAGCTGACGCATACCGGTTAAAATATCTTGTATAATCATTACAACTCTAAAGGGTAAAAAGTTCTATGCATTACTCCGATTCCTCATAATACTATCATAATACTTGATAATACTTAACAAGGACGAAATTGAAGTTTGAAAACAAGAAAAAATTGTTGATCGCTTATCAGCATTATGCCAATTTATTCCTTTCGATTTTACTTCTTCGTTATTGATGGTAAAATGAATCGTTTTATGAATACCTGTTCTGGATAATAGTATATAAACAAAGGGTTTCCCACATAATGTGAGAAACCCTTATATAAATCTATAAAGTGCTTTTGAACAGCACTCAAATATAATTTAGTTACGCTCTGGCTTAGGCATAAGAACCTTTCTAGAAAGTCTCATTTTACCAGATCTTTCATCTATTCCGATGATTTTCACCTTAATAGATTGACCTTCACTCAATACATCACCTACGTTTTCTACTCTTTCCCAGGAAATCTCAGATACGTGTAGAAGTCCAGATTTACTACCAAACTTAACGAATGCTCCGTAAGGCATAATAGAGTCTACCGTAGCATCATACTCGTCACCTACAGAAGGTACGAATGTAATTTTTTCGATCTGCTCTTTCGCTGACTGTAATCCTACTGCATCTGTACTTGCGATAGATACTACACCTTTATCATCTACTTCTTCGATATTAATTACAGTACCTGTAGAAGCTTGCATCTCTTGAATTACTTTTCCTCCAGGTCCTATGACCGCACCGATAAAGCTCTTATCTATAATGATCTCAACCATACGCGGTGCGTGTGGTTTAAGGTCTTCGTTAGCTTTTGTTAATGTCTTAGCCATCTCGCCTAGTATATGTAGTCTACCCGCTTTCGCTTGATCAAGAGCCGCAGTAAGCGTCTCATATGGAAGGCCATCTACTTTGATATCCATCTGACATGCCGTTATACCTTTATCAGTACCCGTCACTTTGAAATCCATATCACCTAATGCATCTTCGTCACCGAGGATATCTGAGAGAATGATGTTACGTGTTCCGTCAGAAATCATACCCATAGCAATACCAGAAACTGGCGCTTTGATAGCGATACCTGCATCCATAAGTGCTAAAGAACCAGCACAAACAGTTGCCATAGAAGAACTACCATTAGACTCAAGAATATCAGATACGATACGTATCGTATATGGGTTTTCGTCTGGTAATACTTTCTTCAATGATCTACTAGCAAGATTGGCATGTCCCACTTCTCTACGTCCAGGTCCTCTCATGGGCTTGATCTCACCAACTGACAATGCTGGGAAGTTATAGTGAAGCATAAATTTTTCATACGTTTGTGCTAATGCAGTATCTTCCATTTTCTTGTCCAGCTTAGTACCTAGAGTCAGTGATGCTAATGCTTGGGTTTCACCTCTATTGAAGATTGCAGATCCGTGAGCAGCAGGTAGATAATCTACTTCTGTCCAGATAGGTCTTACTTGATCCGTAGCTCTACCATCTAATCTTACTTTCTCAGACATCACTACTTCTCTTAGCGTTGCTTTTTTGTGCTTGTCAAAATAAGCGCTAATGAAGCTACCGTGTTCAGCCATCCATTCGTCTCCCTTTTCAGCTGCTGCTTCTTTAAGTTCTGTTTTGATCGCTTTCAACGCATCTTTACGTGTCACCTTATCCATAGCACCATGTGCTACAGCTATTATTTTATCCGTAGTTACTTCTTTGACTAGTGCGAAAGCTTCATCACTTGATGGCGCTTCAGGAAGTACTCTTTTTACTGTTGCTGCCTCTCCTACTAGCTGAGCTAGTTCGAGTTGCGCTTTACATTGTACTTTGATCGCTTCGTGTCCTACCTTGATTGCTTCGATAAGATCAGCTTCTTGACATTCATTAGCTTCACCTTCTACCATCATCACATTGTCCATTGTTGCCGCTACGATGATTTCTAGTTCTGCACTTTCTAATGCTTCTTTTTCTGGGTTGACCACATACTCACCGTTGATTTTCGCTACTCTTACTTCAGAGATAGGTCCATTCCAATTGATATCAGAAACTACGATCGCCGCTGAAGCTGCAAGAGCTGCATAAGCATCAGGAAGGTTTCTTTGATCAGAAGAATGAAGTGTTAAGATCACTTGAGTATCATGCATATATCCATCGGGAAATAGAGGTCTAATTGCTCTATCTACTAATCTAGATATTAGGATCTCATAATCGTTGAGTCGTGTCTCTCTACGGAAGAAGTTACCTGGGATACGTCCCACAGCAGCGTACTTCTCTTGATAATCTACGGATAGAGGGAAGAATGCAGCATTCTCTCTCGGTTCGTAAGCTGATACTATAGTTGCCAGTATCATAGTGTCTTCGATTCTAACTACTACAGAGCCATGTGCCTGTGTAGCCAGTTTTCCTGTTTCGATTGTTACTTCCTTACCATCAGGAAGGTTAAATGAAACAGAAGTAGGTATTTTTTTACCCATAATTTGTTTGAATTGTGTTTGTGTAACCTAGAACTTTTGTAAAGTCTTCTGTTTAGATCATGTTAAAGAATAACAACCCTTTGCTGTTATAAAAGACGCTTCGAAATGAAGTATAAAATGATGCTAAACCCGCATTACAAAAGACCTCTAGAAATTTTATATTTATAATAGTTGTCTTTTCAATATTGGTAGAAAATGCTTGCAAAAGTGGCATTTTCGATTGGAAAGTCTAATAACGTATCTCCGAAAATAATAAGTATAAAAACAGACTTACCAAATAAATTGCAGCTCCGAAAAGCCTTAAACCACAAAAATAACATTATATATCGCAGATTATATTAATATGTAATGTAATTGTAACGCTAAATATTATGAAATTAGCTAAAGAAGAAGAGGCATCTCCAAAAATGAAGACACCTCTATAAACTCTTAATATAAGTCAAAGCTTACTTTCTAATACCAAGCTTAACGATGAGGTCTCTATATTTTGTAATGTCTTTCTTTGCTAGATAGTCTAACAATCTCTTTCTTTTACCCACTAATGTAAGTAGCGCTCTTCTTGAAGAGTGATCTTTATGGTTTTTGTGTAAATGTGCTGAAAGTTCTTTGATTCTGAATGTGAATAATGCTGCTTGACCTTCTGTAGATCCAGTGTTTTTAGAACTTCCACCGTACTCAGCGAAAATTTCATCCAACTTTCCTTCTGTCTTGTAAGTAGGCATAATGTGTTATAATTTATAAAGTTACCAAATGGACGATCTCATGGATACGTCGTTAGCGGCCGCAAATATAATACTTTTTCTTATTCTTTTCTGATTTGTATTGATCATGTTGGAAGACAGAAGAGTAGACTAATGGATTTAAAATACCCTTTCTATTCATTTTTGTGTATTTTTCAATGTTGCAAACACTTGATTATATTACCTTTAGGAGTTAAATTAATATAATGCCATGTCTATTCGGATATTAGGTTTAGTTATTTGTTACTTATGGTGCTGTTCTGCTTCATATGGCCAAAGCATCCGCATCAACGAGGTACAGGCATCCAATACCGTGTACCAAGACGAAGATGGTGATACCCCAGATTGGATAGAACTCCATAATCTATCTACTGAAGCCATCAATCTAGAAGGATGGTCTTTGACAGATAAGATAGATAATGAGCCATATTGGACATTCACCAATAAAATTATAAATAGTGGCGCATATGAATATCTATGGGCCTCAGGCAAGAATAGAATAAGTGCTGGATCTGCTAGATCATTGGTTAGAGAGGATGATATATTTCGTTACATCGCACCTACTCAAAATCAAGGAAACGGCTGGAAAAACACTGGTTACAATGATAGCAATTGGGATCTGGGACAAGGTGGATTTGGTTATGGTGATGGTGATGATATTACAAATGTGTCATTTGGAACTAGATCTGTTTTTGTAAGAAAAACATTCAATATAGAGAATGTAAACGCCATCACTAATCTCTATCTAGATATAGACTTCGATGATGCTTTTGTGGCATTTATCAATGGTGTAGAAATCGCTAGAGACAATATAGACGGAGCTACTCCTAACTATCTCTCATTAGCCAATACTGATAAAGAAGCTAAAATTTATACCGGTGGTGATCCGAACCACTATGACCTAATGGACTTCCTAGATCTGTTACGAGATGGGGAGAATGTACTAGCCATACAAGTGCATAATAATGTGACTAGCTCTTCGGACTTGACCTTGAGACCATTTCTTTCGGCAAGATACAATACTATTACTCAAGACGGATCAGAGGTACATCCCTTACTTAAATATCGTACCTCCAGATTACATACAGACTTTAAGGTATCTTCAGAATCAGAAACGATATATGTCATAGAACCCAATGGAAATATTCACGATAGTATAGTCATTGCCAACCTTCCTACTGAGATATCGTTTGGGTACACACCTTTCGGGAATTTAAGATATTTTAATATAACTACTCCTGATGAGATCAATTCGAGCTTAGGTTACCAAGGAGTATTAAATGGCGAAATACTATTTTCTAATAACGGTGGACAAGTCGATGCACTCACGTTAGCGTTGAGTGCTTCTGAACCTTTTACTTCTATTCGATATACTACAGACTCTACTATTCCTGATGCTACCTCTACACTTCATACCACACCTATCAATATCTCCTCTAGTACAACTATCAGAGCTAGACTATTTCGTGATGAATACCTCCCTTCAAAAGTCGCCAGCCGTAATTATATAATAGATGAGGATCATTTGCTACCAGTAGTAAGTTTGATTACCGATCCAAAAAATCTATTTGATGAAGAAGATGGTATTTATGCCTATGGCAATAATTTCACTAATGAATTTCCATTCTTTGGCGCCAACTTTTGGAAGGATGAGGAGAAACCTATTCATATAAGCTACTATGGTATGGATAATGAATTAAAAATAGCACTTAACGGTGGAGTGAAAATATTTGGTGGATGGAGTCGTGCAAATGATCAGCGATCTTTGTCTCTATTTGCCAGAAAAAAATATGGTCTCAGTGATATCAAATATCCAATATTTGAAGAAAGAAGTTACCAGTCATATGGAGCGATAGTACTCCGTAACGCAGGTAATGACAATCTAGTTTCTAATATGCGTGATATCATAACGCACGAATTAATCAAAGACTTAGATTTAGAATCGCAAGCATACCAAAGTGTAGTTACATACATCAACAAAGAATATTGGGGAATTTATCACTTGAGAGAAAAAGTAAATGAACATTTTTTGGCAAGAAGATTCGACGTTGACCCTGACAGTATAGACCTATTAGAATTTAACGCTGAGATAATACAAGGAAGTAATACGGATTACTTATCACTGCTCAACCTAGTCTCTAATACAGACGTATCTAGTCCTAATATCTACGTTTCGATAACTGACCAAATAGATATAGACAACTTCATAGATTATTACGCAGTACAGATATACATCAACAACACAGATTGGCCTGGCAACAACAATAAATATTGGCGACACAAAAATGGAAAATGGAGATGGATATTATTTGATACGGATTTTAGTTTTAATCTGTTCGAAGAATTTGGACAGTATAGAAATAATATAGCCTTTGTGCTAGAAGCGAATGGTCCTAATTGGCCCAACCCTCCATGGGCAACACAACTCTTTCGAGGTCTATTTCAAAATAGAAATTTCAGAATTGATCTTGTCAATAGATTAGCTGACTTTATGAATTCTAGATTCCTTCCTGATAATATAATTGAAATTATTGAGACCAAAATGGATGTACTCCAACCAGAAATAAGTAGACATTATACAAGATGGTCAGGCAATATAGGAACCTGGAATCAGCATATCAATAGAATAAAAAACTTTGCATTACAAAGACCTAATCTCATGAAAGGTCACATACTTAGTGAATTTAATCTTCCTAACACACACACTCTTAACATAGTAAATAATGAAATAGATAAAGGCTTTGTAGAAGTAAGTACCCTCACTATCAAAAACAACAACTGGAGTGGTAATTACTTTGAAGACAACCCTTATCCTATAAAAGCAATTGCATTACCGGGGTATGAGTTTAGCCATTGGTCTGGAAGTGTCAATTCTAGTTCTGATGCATTGGAACTAGACATGTCAAATAATATGATGTTGATCCCCCACTTCAAAGCTTTAGAAATCAATGAACCCCAAATAGTTATCAATGAAATCAATTATAAATCATCTGACGAATCGGATGCTGGAGATTGGTTGGAATTGCACAATCCTAGCACTATGGACATTGACCTTTCGAATTGGATTATTAAAGATGATAATGACGAACATGAATTTATAATTCCGAATATGACATTGACGTCTGGTGGCTTCATAGTAATCGTAGAGAACCAAGAGAAATTCACCAATTTACACAGCGACGTAGAAACAATCAAAAATTTAGATTTTGGACTGGGCGGCAATGATCAAGTGAGAATATTCAATGCAGCCGATGAGTTGATAGATAGTGTATCTTACTCCTCAATGGCTCCATGGCCAAATGCAGCTAATGGCAATGGTTATACTCTAGAATTACTCAATCCCATACTAGATAACACCCTTCCAGAAAACTATGAAGGCATCAACATCAATGGTAGTCCTGGAAGAAGAAATGTATTAGAAACTAATAGTGTTGACATGGAATATATTGAATCAATTTCCATATTCCCTAACCCGGCTTCTGATCAATTAAACATAGTAGTAAATGCATCAAGAAATAGCCAATTCGATGTAACAGTATTAGATGCAATGGGAAGAACCGTTATCTACAAAAACAATTTAAATTATAACCTCGGAGATAATAAATTGACTTTAAATGTAAAGCATCTAATTAACGGAATATATAGAATAAACATTAAGAATAATGATGGTCAAGAAGCTAATAAATCTTGGATTAAGCTTTAATTATTGAGGAATGATTTGAGCTTCTAAGTCGACACTCCTCACCCAATTTACTGCTTCATCAACAGTAAGCGCATCAGAAACATTATACTCTTCAACAGTCTCTCTACGTAATACAGTAAGATATCCTCCAGAGTCTACTCCTTTACCTAAATCAAAAGCTAACGACCTAATGTAAGTTCCTTTCCCACATGCACATATAAAATCTACATTATTATTTTCCATTGGGTGCAGATCAAAACTGTGGATCATTACATCTCTCGGTTTGAGTTCAATAGTTTCACCTCTTCGAGCTAGTTTGTAGAGTGCCTGACCATCTAATTTGATAGCAGAGAATATTGGTGGAATCTGTGCATATCCTCCGACAAAAGATTGAGCCGCTACAGTCAACATTTCATCAGTAATATGATCCGTTGGAAAGCATTGATCTTCATCAGACTCTGCATCATAACTTGGCGTGGTTGCGCCCAATTTTATCGAACCTGAATAACTTTTATTAACAGAAGTGAGATCATGTAGCAGTTTGGTATACTTGCCTATACACAATAATAATAAGCCCGTCGCCATTGGATCTAGAGTACCGCTATGTCCTACTTTAAATTTCTTAATTTTAAGGTGATGACGTATAGCATGTCTTACCTTATTTACAACATCAAATGATGTCCAGCCTTTAGGTTTATCTATCAAGATCATCGCACCTGATCTAAGATCAAAGTCCATAGGTAGATGAGAAGATGAAATGATCTTATCCTGCTGCAAAGACATATACTATTCCGATGATTGCTACCACTACACAGTAGTAAGCAAAATGTTTGAGTTGACTATTTTTTACAAGTTTGATCATCCATGTACAAGCAAATAATCCAGTAAAGAATGCTGCTGCGAAACCTAATCCAAGATCTAAGAAATTGACTTGCGAACTGGTAAATTCTCCATCAAGAAGATCCTTAGCTATCTTACCAAAGATCAAAGGCACTACCATCAAAAAAGAAAATCTTGCTGCCTTTTCTCTATCCACTCCCAATAATACTGAAGTAGATATCGTGGCGCCCGATCTAGAGATTCCTGGCATGATTGCTACCGCTTGTGAAATCCCGATTAATAATGCATTACTAAAGGATACTCCCTTATCAGTCGTCTTAGCTTTATCCGCTACGAATAATAGAGAGGCTGTCACAAGTAACATACAGCAGACCAGTAAAATATTATTAGTAAAAAGGGAATCAATATGATCTTCAAATAAGACACCAACGATAGCCGCTGGAATCATAGATACAATAATCTTAATCGCAAAATTTCTAGATTCTGTATCAGAAAATAAGCCAGTAATAATCTCCAATACATCTTTTCGAAATACTACTATTGTACTCAGCGCTGTAGCAAAATGTAATACTACTGTCATCAATATACTGGCCGCACCAATCTCATCATTTCCGAGTATTACTTTGGCCAACTCTAAATGCCCACTACTACTTACCGGCAAAAACTCCGTAAGGCCTTGTACGACACCCAATATAATGGCCTGCAACGCATCCCACATATAGACTTAATTTTATTATTGATTTGAATGTGTGTGTGATTACTTCTTAGCAAAGATTGCATATATCTGAAGACCCAGACCAATCAGTATTACTAAAGGTGCGATCAGTGTTCGTCGAGTACTATAGATAATATTTTCATCCCATACATCAGAGCTTGGCATACTCCCTCCAGACATAAGTAACATACCTAATCCAATAAGCGCTAAACCGATAAGCATTATCGTAAAGTTTTTACGACCGAATAGAAATCCTCCTGTTGTTGAAGTTGATTCTATTTGACTACTGGTTGTAGCTTTTAGATTACTAATTGATGATGAATTGACTACCACCTTTTTACTTTCTTTACTTTGGCTCATATATTAATGTATAATACTTATTGCAAATGTATTGATTTTTAGTTAATCACCAATTTCTATCTTCTACTTAACTATTAGTTGACTCTCATAGGATATCAGCCATGCAGTTCACTAAGTTTCTGCTCCAAAAACTTATTAACTACAGTAAAGGTAGAAACCATAGTAATTAGGGTACTTAAGACGAACAATATCACTAATGTGAGTATCAGATAAGGCCAAAACAAAATACTTACAAATACACTAATTGAGAAGTATAGAATACCTACTGTGCCCAACAAAGCAATAGCTGCTAACCAAAATGCTCTCTGACCTATGATACGACCATGGGCCACATAGGGTTTTCTTATAAACGATTTGCGAGCACCCACTAGCTCCATCGTCTTGATCTCCCACCTGTCCGCATATAAACTGAGACTGAGAGTATTATGTATAATAATCAACGCCAAGGCTACGAATATTATACTCAACATTAAAAAAAGCAACGATAACTTATAAACCAAATCGTGTACCCCAATATCTGATTCATTTTCAAAAAATATATCATGTACAACATGCTCTTTCATTAGAGATTTCTCGATGATATTAAGATTCTCATCAGTATAGGATTCTGCTTGAAGTCTAAATGTCATCATATCTTTGAAAGGACTCTCACCTTTACGAAAGCCAGTAAGTACTATATCTCCCATGATTTCACTCCCTGATGCCTTATCATGATGAGAAATGCTATTGTCAATTACGCCAGTTTGTCGTTTGATTGCCACTTCTATGACCTGTATTTCAGATTGCAGGAGACTGTCCTTAAGTTCTACGACTATACTTACTTGTTCTTTGATCATCTGGTCTATCTTTCCCGATTGGAGATAGAGCATAAGGTATATACCAAGAAAGTACAACACAATAGAAATAGATATCACTGCATATCTATAACTTGGCTTCGAAGTGTTACTTTTAGAATTATTCATATTGTTATGCTCAAAAGTAAACAAAGAGATCTGATGAAAATATATTAATTAATCATTGATACATAACCTGGGTACAATATACAAAAACATAGTGCCAACTAGTCGATTCACTATCTTTGCGCTATGAATATATTTAGAACGATAACCTTATTGGTTATAATTACATTTATTTATTCTTGTCAAAATAAAAATATGTTAGCAGACCATATTGACATTCAAGGCCATAGAGGCTGTAGAGGTCTGATGCCAGAAAACACAATTCCAGGGTTTATACGAGCACTGAAATTTGGAGTCACAACTCTAGAAATGGACGTAGTCATAGCTGCAGATTTTAGTGTAGTGGTTTCTCATGATCCATTCTTCCATCATTACATTTCTATAGGTCCAGATAGACTTGAGATAAATGAGAAGAATATGCATACACACAACATGTTCAAGATGGACTACCCTACTATCGCCAGCTATGATGTGGGGCTAAAGCCACATATTAAATTTCCTCTACAAAGAAAAATGCCAATCATAAAACCCAAGTTATCTATGGTATTCGATACTATTGAAGCATACCTCAAGGCCAATATGCTGCCTACCGTGCAATACAGTATAGAGATAAAACGAAAGGCCAAATACGATAATCAATTCCATCCTGATGCTGAGATATTTATCGGTGAAGTGCTAAAAGTTTTAGCTAAATATGATCTAAATGAAAGAATAATATTACAATGCTTCGATATAGAAACACTACAATTAATCCATCAGAAAAAACCTGATATTAAACTTGCTTACCTCATAGCATCATCAAGTAACTTTGAAGACAATATCGATAGACTTGGATTTGTCCCAGACATCTATTCTCCAGCGCACAAACTAGTAGACACTGAACTATTACAATATTGCAATGAACAAGGAATGAAACTCATACCATGGACAATAAATGAAGTTAGTGACCTAAAACACATTATGCTACTAGGTGTACATGGCATAATCTCTGATTATCCTGATAGAGCTATAAAAATATACAAGGGATTACAACTAAGCAAAGGATAATATGCCACTAATCAAATCGGACTATATACCCAACTGGTGGCTACGACATGGACATCTTAATACGCTCTACACTTACTTTTATAGAACGCAACAAAAGCCTACATATAAAAGAGAACGATGGGAAACATTGGATGATGATTTTATAGATTTAGATTTTGTAAGAGGGAACAATCAAAAACTAGCGATACTATCACACGGGCTAGAGGGAGGAAGTTACTCACAATATATAATGTCTATATCCAATCTACTAAGTTTAGAAGGATATGACATCTGTGCACTCAATTACAGATCCTGTAGTGGTGAGATGAATAGGACTATGACGATGTATCACAGTGGGTTCACAATGGATCTCAACATGGTAGTGAATAAGCTTGCCAAGGATTATGAAGAGATTCATCTGATAGGATATAGCCTAGGTGGCAATATGAACCTCAAATACACTACAGATGGAGAATATCCTTTACATAGTAAAATTAAATCTGTAGTATCCGTATCTGCCCCAATTGATTTGGCAGGATCATCGAAGCGGATCTCTAGTTGGTACAATTATCAATACCAATACAATTTCCTTCAATCACTCAATGCTAAGATGCGTCTTAAAGCGACAATTCATCCAGAGTGTATTGATATGAATGATATCAAAAAAGTGAAAACGCTTATTGATTTTGACGAATACTTTACAGGACCACTCCATGGCTTTGATGGTGCTCAAGATTACTATCGAAATTGTAATGCATTACAGTTCTTGGAAGCCGTTACCTTGCCCACACTGTTAATCTCTTCTGAGGATGACCCCTTCCTTACAAAAGGCTGTATCCCGAAAAAAATAGCTGAATTCAGTAAAGATTTACATCTAATCGCAACTAAGTATGGTGGTCATGTAGGATTCACTACTATTAGCTCCGATTACAATTGGTTAGACTATAAAATACTTGAATTTATACGCTCGTTCGACATGAAAAATTAACAATTAGTACAATATCAAAATGTGAATAGAAATAACAACATTCGTAGCGTTGATCTATGTAGCCATGGTCTCTTACAAAAAAATATAGAATATAAGTTATTAGCACGCTTGAGATTTGTACTGTTCAGACAAATGGTAAAGACTTCAAACCAAAAAAAGCATAGAGAATTACCACTTCAAAGATAATGATACCCATCCATATGAATCCAAATACTATGGGCCTGATGATAAGTAACTCAACAACTAAGTACTCATCTAATACAAAAAAAGGCAACAAAGTAATGTCAACTGCATACGACACATCTAACAATAAACTCCTGAGAAAAGGGACATATGACTATAATAATATTGGCAGTACAACAGCCTTACGTATAAAGAATTCACTAGAAATACAAAAAATATCAAATGCCCATTGGTCGCAGCTAAAAGGTATCAAATTACTAAGATCGATGCCGATGACAAACGGTATGAGAAGTATGTTATTATAATGATGTGCCAAAGACCAACATCTAAAGAAGTAATCTAGAACTATTAATACTAATTTATCGTTATTTATATGTAAGTGTACTTGATACACTAATTAATTATTGTTACTTTTACACTAAGTAATACAAACACAAGATAAACATGTCAAAAAAGAGAGTGGCCATTAACGGCTTTGGAAGAATAGGAAGACTTACCTTCAGAAATCTTATTAATGATGATAGCATCGAAGTGGTAGCTATAAATGACCTTACGGATAACGCTACCCTAGCGCACCTTCTCAAGTTTGATAGTGTGCATGGCAAGTTTGATGGCAATGTAACAGCTACTGACACTCACTTAGTAGTGAATGGAAAGGAGATACAAGCTTCATCAGAAAGAAATCCTGAAGCCCTCAACTGGACAGAACTCAAAATAGATACTGTACTGGAGTGTACTGGAATATTCCGTGACAGAAATGGAGCATCAAAGCACATTACTGCTGGAGCGAAGAAAGTAATACTATCTGCACCAGCAAAAGGAACTGATATCAAAACTGTAGTACTTGGAGTAAATGATAATGAACTTACTGGAGATGAGGATATTTTATCCAACGCATCCTGTACAACAAACTGTCTTGCACCAGTATGTAAGATTTTAACAGAGAATTTCACGGTAGTGAAAGGGTCTATGTCTACTATACATGGATACACTGCTGATCAAAACATACAAGATGCACCGCATAGTGATTTACGTAGAGCAAGAGCGGCAGCGATCAATATCGTACCTACTACGACAGGAGCTGCAATTGCTACTGCTATAGTAGTCCCTGCGATCAAAGACAAATTAACTTCTATGGCATTTAGAGTACCTATTCCAACAGGGTCTGTAATAGAACTCAATGTCCTTATAGAAGAAACTACAGATGTAGATAGACTCAAAGCATTATTCAAAAAGCATGCTGATACAGATATGAAAGGAATCTTAGAATATTCTACTGATCCGCTAGTATCTTGTGACATTGTAGGAAACAAGCATAGTTCTATACTAGATTCCCAGCTTATCAATGTATTGGACGGCAACTTATTGAAAATCGTAAGCTGGTATGATAACGAAGCAGGTTATTCAGCAAGACTAGCTCAATTGGTGGCAAAATAATAACAAGAATAATATTTCATCGCTGTTATTTTTTGGCAGTAAAGAATATTGATTAAGTAAGTGAGTAAAAGCCCGACAGTAATGTTGGGCTTTTATATTTGTATTATATTTAATTACCTGAGACTAAAGATAGGAATATATGAACATCCAAGACATCAACATAAAAGATAAGAAAGTACTGATCCGTGTAGACTTCAATGTACCACTAAATCCAGAGTGTAATATCACTGATGACACTCGAATGGTGAAAGCAATGCCTACTATTAAGTATGCCTTAGCGGAAGGTGCGGCAGTTATACTCTGTTCTCATCTTGGACGGCCAAAAGATCTTAATCCAAAAAGTGATGATCGGATTAAATTTAGTCTTAGTCACTTAGTATTTCACCTTAGTGAGCTTTCAGGAACTAAAGTGCATTTCGTAGATGATACTATCGGATCAGAGGTAGTGAATGCTTCAAACACTTTGATTGGAGGAGAGATTCTTCTATTAGAAAACACCCGTTTTTATAATGAAGAGAAAGCAGGTGATGCTGACTTTGCAAAATCAATGTCTGAGCTCGCCGATGTTTATATCAATGATGCTTTCGGTACAGCGCATAGAGCTCATGCAAGTACAGCCATCATTGCCCAGTTTTTTGACAAAGACAAAAGAGGATTTGGTATGTTAATGAACGCAGAACTTAGCAATGCACGTAAACTGAGTCAAAGTCCGGAGCACCCAGTCACTGCTATCATTGGTGGAGCTAAAGTATCTGACAAAATCCAATTGCTCAAAAACCTTATCCCTGTGATGGATAATATCCTAGTCGGTGGAGGAATGGCGTATACATTTCTTAAATCTCAGGGTGGCTCAATAGGTAACTCTCTTTGTGAAGACGACTATCTAGATATGGCTAGAGATATCTTAGCGGAAGCAAAGAAAAAAAACACAAAAATCTACTTACCTGAAGACTCTGTAATAGCAGATAATTTTGCTGCAGATGCCAATACAAAAGTAGTAGCCAGTGACAATATTCCAGATGGATGGATGGGACTAGATATCGGAAGTAAGGCGATACAGGTGTACTCAGACGTCATCAAATTATCTAAGACTGTTTTATGGAATGGCCCAATGGGTGTATTCGAAATGGAGGCTTTCTCCAAAGGGACATTTACAGCTGCACGAGCAGTAGCAGACGCTACTACTGATGGTGCATATACGCTCATCGGTGGCGGAGATAGTGTATCAGCGATCAATAAAGCTGGACTAGCTGAAAAAGTTAGTTTCGTATCTACTGGTGGAGGAGCAATGTTGGAATTTTTAGAAGGTAAAGAACTACCCGGTATAGAGGCAATAGAAAGTTAATAAAAATCAAATTAAATAATGTGTCGCCTTGTAAAAAACTTTTAACGGCAAGTTCGGATTCAATTATACCAGATTTTTTAAAAAAATTTGCGACTATCATGAGCTACAAATTATTAAAATAAATTTGCTAGTTGGAAAAAAATTGGAAATTTACTTCATGGAATAATTGATAAAGTCGAACATCATTATTTCGACAGAAGTAGATGTTTGAGAAACTATTTTCTTGATACATCTAGAAAAGAATACACTATCCAATTTGATGTCAAAAACTGGTAGATAGGTGACTTTTTAGCATTTTTCAACAGTACTACTGCTATCATAAAAATCAATTGTATACGCGATGTAACTATATCTAAGACTTCTAAAAAAGTATAAGTCCATTTTGAAAAGGACAACAACTTACACATCATAGGGCTTCCTGCAGAAACAGTGTAGGCCTAAGAGCCTGAATACTGATAACTTTAATACCCTTGGAACCATTTCAATCATCTAACCAATTTCATATCTTTGTGTCTTGTTTTAAAATATACAGCAACAGATATGAGCTATAAGCCAAGTGATCAAGAAAGTAAGTGGAAGCAATATTGGTCAGACAATCAAGTCTACAAAGTAACCAACGATACGAGCAGACCTAAGTACTATGTATTATCTATGTTCCCATATCCCTCAGGTGCTGGTCTACACGTCGGACACCCATTGGGTTATATCGCTGCTGATATATTTGCGAGATGGAAGCGTCAGAATGGGTTCAATGTATTACACCCTATGGGATATGATGCATTTGGACTACCAGCGGAACAATATGCTATTCAAAAAGGTGTACATCCAGCAGAATCTACCGCTGAAAATACTGCTAAATATAGAGCACAATTAGATAATATAGGATTCAATTATGATTGGGATAGAGCGGTAAATACTTCTGATCCTAAATATTATAAGTGGACACAATGGATATTCCTTCAGCTTTTTGATCATTACTTTGATACTCTAGCTGGTAAGTCAATGCCTATATCTAGCTTAGTCGATCAATTTGAAAAAGAAGGAAACAATAACGCCACAATAAATAGTAGCCAAGAAGAAACATTCACTGCTAAAGAATGGTCAGCATACTCACCTAAACAGAAGGATGATGTACTCATGAACTATAGATTGGCTTACCGTAAGACCGGATATGTTAATTGGTGTGAAGCTCTAGGAACTGTCCTAGCAAACGATGAGATACAAAATGGTGTCTCTGAGCGTGGTGGCTACCCTGTTGAGAAGCGAGCAATGATGCAATGGTCATTCCGCACTACAGCATTTGCCGAAAGACTACTTAAGGATCTTGATGATGTTGATTGGTCTGACGCACTCAAAGCGATGCAAGCCAACTGGATCGGAAAATCCCAAGGAGCACAAATGTTTTTCCCATTAGTGGATAGTAATCAATCTATCGAAATATTTACAACAAGACCTGATACGATTTTTGGAGCAACATATATGGTATTGGCTCCAGAGCATGACTTAGTGGCACAGATCACTACTGATGCTCAAAAAGAAGCAGTAGCTGCATATCTGGAATATACAAATAGTAGATCCGAGAGAGAACGTATATCAGAAGTAAAAGAAGTGACTGGAGCATTCACAGGTGCTTATGCTACTAATCCAATATCTGGTGAGAAACTCCCTGTATGGATCGGTGAGTATGTACTTAAGGATTACGGTACAGGCGCGATAATGGCCGTACCAAGTGATGATGAAAGAGATTTCAATTTTGCTAAGAAATATGATCTAACCATCACACAAGTAGTTGATCAATCTGAATATCCTAACTCTGGAAAAGGTGACAAAGAAGGAAAGATGATCAATTCTGATTTCCTCAATGGTCTTTCCGTAAAAAATGCGATTAAAACAGCCATCACGAAGATGATAGAGATGGGGGTCGGCGCTCGTAAGATCAATTACAAGCTAAGAGATGCTAACTTCAGTAGACAAAGATATTGGGGTGAACCATTCCCTATCAAGTATGATACAGACGGTGTAAGTCATCCTCTTACATCAGACCAATTACCATTAGAACTTCCAATGGTATCGGATTTCAAACCGACTACCGATGGAAACTCTCCATTGAGTAAAGCAAGCGAATGGGTCAATAGAGATGGTTATAAAATGGAGACTAATACGATGCCGGGATACGCAGGATCAAGTTGGTACTTCCTTAGATATATGGATCCTAATAATCCTGGACAATTTGCTTCTAAAGAAGCACTTAATTACTGGCAAGATGTGGATTTATATATTGGCGGAACAGAGCATGCTGTAGGTCACTTATTGTACAGTAGATTCGTACATAAATTTTTATTTGACAGAGGATTAGTACCTACCAAGGAGCCGTTCAAAAAGCTTTTAAACCAAGGAATGATCCAAGGTGTGATAGAGTCACTATATCTTCACAAAGATTCTGGAGAATTCTGTAGTGAGGAGAAAGTGAAAAATGATAATGACTATGCCAAGATCAATACACATGTAGATTTTGTAACAGATTATAGTACTTCAGATAGTCACCTCAGTGCTGAAGGAATAAGACAATTCATAGATTTTCGCCCTGACTATAAAGGAGCAATTTTCAACGGAGTGAATGGAGTGATGAAAGATAGTGTAGTGGTCGGATGTGCTGAGGAAGATTTCAAATTCGTGACGATCTCTGAAGTCGGAAAAATGAGTAAGAGATATCACAACGTAGTGAACCCCGATGATGTAGTAGCAAAATACGGAGCAGATTGTTTCCGCATGTATGAAATGTTTCTTGGACCAATAGAGCAGAGTAAGCCGTGGGATACTAATGGTATAGATGGAGTATTTAAGTTCTTGCGTAAGTTTTGGGGACTATTTGATGAGGAACAAAATGGATGGCTTGTAACTGATACAGAGGCTACTCCGCAACAAATGAAAGTAGTACATACATGTATCAAAAAGCTCAACGATGATATTGCTCGATTTTCCTTCAATACCGGAGTAAGTGCATTTATGATCTGCGTCAATGAACTACGAAAACTTAATACTACTAGTAAAGCAGCACTTGAACCACTAGTAAGATTAATCGCACCATTTGCGCCATTTATAGCCGAAGAACTGTGGCATAAGCTAGGTAATGCAAGTAGCGTTCACCACGCTGATTATCCTATTCATGAAGACAAGTATTTGGTAGAAGCGAGCAAAGAATATCCAATTTGCTTCAACGGTAAAAAGAAAATACTACTCAGTATCGATTCAGGATTATCCAAAGACGAAGTCATCGAATTCGTAACTAGCAATCCAGATGTAATATCATTATTGGACGGGACAAAGCCTAAGAAAGTAATAGTTGTACCAGGAAGGATGGTGAATTTGGTAGTATGAAAGCGATAAGACTTTTGAGATTTTTGAAACCTCGAAAGTCGTATCACAATATTCCAAAAGGCCGAGATACGGACTGCTTGTAGTCTCCAACCATACTTAATTGCATCCCTTCGAAGAGAATATAGAGATGGTTATCTAATGTGAAACCGAAGATTTGTAATATCAAAATTTACTATTTCTTATTTGAAAATTGATACAACTAATCTTCATTTTAAGAGTTTTGAAATCTTCAACTTTTAATTTCATTACATCTCAAAAGTCGATATTTGAATACGCTCTATGCTGGTAATTAAAATAGAAACAAATTAGATAAGGCTGACGCCGTTACAAAATGAGTAATAAAAACTACCAACTAAATTCTACCTCAATATCTTAAACGTAGTCCTACGGTTGATTTTATGTTGCGCTTCGGTGCAATATTCACATTCACAATCTTGGACAGCTAATTGAGACTCACCATAGCCTTGTGCTTGCAATCTATCAAAAGGTATTCCACGATCTACTAAATAGAGTACTGCTGATTGCGCTCTCTTCTGACTAAGCTCCGCATTGTAATCATCTTCACCTCTACAATCTGTGTGTGATGATAATTGGATTCTTATCTGTGGATTATCTCTTAAAATGGTCGATAGCATATCTAAAGTAGGTTTGGCTGCATCTAATATCGCCCATTTATTGTAATCGTAATAAATTTCTTTAAGTATGATTTCTTTATCGTAGAAAATCTTATCTAATTTGATTTCAACATTGATCGTATAACTTTTTTCATCTGGATTTAAATTCAATTCTCTAGTGCTTACTTTTATAGTTTTACTGAGATAGCCAGGCTTTGATGCTTTGATTCTATAAGCCTTTCCATTATCTAGTTTTTCTATAAATAAACCATCTTTTCCAGATCTACGATCAAGTGTTAGATCTCCACTAAACTCCACTCTAGCATCTGACAACGTTTCTAATCCAATCACTGCCGAATTAGGATCTTCATCGTCATCATCATATCTATGAGTAATCACTTTTCCTGCGAGATATATCGCTAATTCGTCTTTAGGATCTTCTGTAGGAACGGTATCTTTTTGAATTTCTTCGAGCTGGTATTTAGTGAAGCTATAAATATTATCTCTTCCATTTGTACCTCTAGAAGTACTAAAAAATCCTTTCTCTATTTCTTTCCTTCTTAGTCTAGCATACTCATCTATTACTAAACCAAAATCATCGTAACTGCTATTGATTGGCTGACGAACATTTACTGGTGCTGCCCAACTACCATCATCTTTTAGATATGTTTTAAATATATCTAATCCTCCTAATCCTGGATGATAATCTGAGGAAAAGTATAAAGTATCTCTACATGATGTGGGAAAGTATTCATTCCCTGCAGTATTGATCGATCGTGGCATTAAATAAGGCGAAGACCATTCATCATCACCTACTAGTTCTGAGTAGTATAAATCATAACCACCTGGACCATCAGGGCCTTTGGTACAGAATACCATTACACTATCATTCTCTATCAACGCAGGTTGACCGTAATTGATATTATCTGCTACAAAATTTATTACCTGCGGCTCCGTCCATAGTCCGTCCTTCTTTTTAGCATACATAAGTTTACAATAGCTATCTGCCGTCTCAGTTTCACTACACCTTGTAAATATGATCTTGTTAAAATCTTGCGTAAAACAAGCTGCTCCTTCATTAAAATTAGAATTGATCTCTGCATCAAACCTACTTACTCCTCTACCCTCTTTATCCATTATAAATAGATCTGAGTATTTATTGCCAGTCCAATTATAGTCATCACTCCCTGTTGCATCTTTCCTATCACTTGTAAACACTAGATAATTACCTTCATAGACAGCTGAAATATAATCATTGAATAGACTATTCCCCTCCAACGCAAAAATCTTAGTCGTATTCTGGCGATCTCTATCCCATTCTGCAGCTAGTTTAAGTATTTCTATTTCTCGCTTTATCATCTGATCTTGAGTATGCACTTTACTGAGTACCTTCCAAATGTCAAGTGCTGCAGCATAGTTACCAGATTGCTTTTGCACTCTTGCCAATCCTCGATTTGCTTGCTCACCATATTCAGCTCTGACTGCCTTTTCGTACCATCTTATAGATCTTTGTATCTCATTGAGTATCTCATAACTCGATCCTAACAGATAGGATAGTTTAGCCGCTTTCCTTTTATTAGATTGCTTTTTGTGTTCATCCTTAAGCATATCTACGGCCAATGAATACTTTTTTTGCTCGTACGCTGCCTCACCATTTTTTATTTCTTTGGTGAATCCACAGCTGCATACAACCGTTGTTATCATGAACATCAGAGCCCATTGAAATAAAGAAGAAGGTGATATCAAACTAGTCTGCATACTTAATAAAAATACGATTTATGAAGATAATGTTTAGTGAATACACCGTTTACTATTGAAATTATCACTAATCCAGAGATTTAGATTATTTATTTGGCTATAGCGGCATATATTTGATGTGATTAAATTTAGATTTTGCAGAAACAAGAAATAATTATTTAGCTATATGGATTACGAAGTATTACTACTAGAGATTAAAGATGGGATCGCTATCATAACGATCAATAGACCTCAAGCGCTCAATGCCATCAACAAGAAGGTAATGACCGAGCTCAACTCCTTTTTTAGTTCAGACTATAAGTCAATCGAAGGACTCAAATCTATAATCATCACAGGTGCCGGAGACAAAGCATTTGTGGCAGGAGCTGACATCAAAGAGTTTGCTTCTTTAGATGCCGCTGCTGGTTCGGCTTTATCTAAGTATGGTCAAGAGACTTATATGCTTATAGAAAATTTCCATGCACCGGTTATCGCTGTAGTTAATGGATTTGCCCTTGGTGGCGGATGTGAACTATCTATGGCCTGCCATATGCGTATCGCTAGCCGGAACGCTAAATTTGGACAACCAGAAGTAAATCTAGGATTGCTGCCAGGTTACGGAGCAAGTCAAAGGTTACCGCAACTAATTGGTAAGTCCAGAGCTTTAGAATTACTACTCACTGCAGATATGATTACTGCAGAAGAAGCAAAAAATATAGGCTTGGTCAATCATGTAACCGAAGACAAAAACGAAGCGTTGGATATAGCCACGACTATATTAAAGAAAATCTCAACTAAAGGACCTTTAGCGGTAGCTAAGACGATCAAAGCAGTAAATGCTTATTACGATAAGTCCCAAGATGGATATGCAGTAGAGCATCAGGAGTTTGGTCAATGTATAGAAAGCGATGACTGTAAGGAAGGAGCTCTAGCATTCGTAGAGAAGAGAAGAGCCGTATTTACAGGAAAATAATTAGATCTAAGATGCTCGAATTCCATAAAGATAAAGAAAGATACTTCAACATGCAGTATCAAACCTCCAAGTTATACATCTTTCCTTTTGTTGCTTCATGTATGGATTTTTCTAGGTCTTTAGACGTATTAGAATTGGGCTGCGCTGAAGCTGGAGTATTAAAAGCATTCATTGAAGAGGGACATAATTGCACTGGTATAGAATTATCAGAAAAAAGAATAGATCTTGCAAAGCAGTTTTTAGCCGATGAATTCAAGAGTAACAAAATAAGATTTAGTTCTATTAATCTATACGACCTTATCCCTGGAGAAGATGGACATCTATATGATCTCATTATTCTTAAAGATGTAATCGAGCATATTCCCAACCAAGAAGAATTTATTCCCTACTTATCCTCATTCTTAAAACCAAATGGAAAGATATTTTTTGGTTTCCCACCATGGTTAATGCCATTTGGAGGACATCAACAGCTTTGTCGAAACAAATGGCTACGCAAATGGGGGTGGATGCATATACTACCTCGTCCAATATACAAAGCTATTCTCAGCATGGGAGAAAATGAGCAAGAGGTTATAGATGAGCTGATGGAAATCTACGATTCTAGTATTTCCATAGAGCGATTTAATAGAATCTGTCGTAACACTGGACATCGTGTAATCCTTGACAAGCATTGGCTTTTTAACCCTATTTATAAGTGGAAATTTGGGCTTGAGCCAAAAACTGTTCTTTCACCTTTTAGAAATCTTCCTTATATCAAGAATTTTTATACCACGGCTTATTATGCTCTGGTAGAGAAGCATGAAACTTGTTAATTTATGTAGCTGCTTGACAGTCCTAAAGGGCAGCTGAACAAACAGGCGGAACGATTGGGTATTCTAGTATTTTTCTTACTTCTTTCACAATGCAAAAATAAAAAAACCACGTTCGTAATGTTGTGAGAGTAGTTTGTTTTAGAATATACTGTCTACCATTATTTTGATACTCGTTACGTCACTTAGCTAGTTAGGCGTTCATTTAATTTGCTTCTTCAAAACGGACCAAATAAAATGCACTTTTAGAAGAAGTTTTACTTGTTCGTTACTCAATACTAAACCAAAATGAATTCACTAAAATAACTCCAAGGATTTGCCATTCCTTATCAAATTTTCCCTATTACTCTGGTTAAAAAATATTGCAGAAATTCGAAATTCTACTTATTTGAATATTTTGCTGTAGTTTCTCAGGCGAATTCATCTAAAAAGAAAGCAGTTCCAATCTAAGATCAAAACAGCTTTTATATTCCTTAATCCTGACAGTAATTGCCACTGAAAACCGTTTATATCTCCATCCACACAAACTATCAAGATTGTAATTAAAGATATTGCATCCTTTAACGACTTATATTACTCGTCAATAAGTATATTAAAATGTTCTGTAATTGTCAATAATATTTGTTTTTGTAACCTATTCTCATGCGCAATCTTGAATGTTCATAATCCAGACTCAACAAGCCCAAATATGGACATACTTCAAGGCATTAATCATCTTGAGCACATATGTAAATGTTTATTTTGATAGAATAAGTTTGTGAGTGTGCGCTATTATGAATCTATGTTTTATGATTATCATAAAGAAAGCTCGAAATACAATAGATATAGCATTATTGGATGACTACCTCGATGACTCAAAAACTAAACAATCAAATTCATCCAAACTATTTTTCTTAATACGTAATCAAAAGAATACCTTTGGAAGCTATACTAGAGGATAATAAACATTGGCAAAATCAAGCACTAAAGATCCTAAGAAGGCAGGAAGAGTAACACCACTCATGCAGCAGTACTTTGCTATGAAAGCACAGTATCCTGATGCTATACTTCTATTTAGAGTGGGGGACTTCTATGAAACCTTTGGTGAAGATGCTGAAAAAGCCTCTCGCATACTTAATATCATACTGACGAGTCGTAACAATGGAGGCTCCGATATTCCTTTAGCTGGATTTCCTTATCACTCCTTAGATACATATCTGCCCAAGTTAGTACGTTCTGGGTATCGAGTGGCGATTTGCGAGCAGTTAGAAAAACCTTCCAAAGAAAAGAAAATCGTAAAACGGGGTGTGATCAATGTAGTAACCCCAGGCGTAACGATAGATGATACCATACTAAATTATAACAGCAATAACTACCTCTGTGCTCTTCATATAGCAGATAAGAAGATCTGGGGAATCGCATTTGTAGATATATCAACAGGAGAATTCCTCTTAAGTCAAGGGACCCCTACTGAGATCGAAAAACTGATTCATGGATTCAACCCTTCAGAGATAATATATGCTAAGTCGCATAAAGCCTTGTTTGACAAGACTTTCGGCGATGGCTTCTACACCTTCAATCTAGATGAATGGGTATTCTCTGAAGATCATGGTAGAGAACAATTACTTGAACATTTCAATGTCAAAAACCTTAAAGGCTACGGTGTAGACAAACATACTGTCGGACAAACTGCCGCTGGAGCGATACTCTATTACCTCAGTACTACTCAAAACGATCATCTCCGACATTTGACAGGGATCAGCCGGATTCAATCGAAACAATATGTATGGCTAGATAGATTTACTATCCGTAATCTGGAGCTTGTGCATAGTGTACATGAGACAGGCAAACCATTAATAGATGTACTCGATAAGACGATCACTCCTATGGGAGGAAGGCTACTACGTAGATGGGTAATCCTCCCTCTCCTATCTGTGGAGAAAATCGGAGCGAGACACAATATGGTAGACTATTTCTACAGTCAGCCTGATCAGATAGAATCATACGAAAGCATATGGAGACGTATGGGTGATATAGAGCGTTTAGTCTCTAAAGTAGCGATGGAAAGGATCAATCCTCGAGAGCTGCATCATCTATTCCAATCGATAAATGAGATACCAGACATCAAGAAGATGCTGCTCGAAACTAAGATCACGGAGCTCGTAGATCAATCAGAGATGCTCAATGAATGTGCGGTACTCAGAGATGATATATCAATTGCTTTATCAGAGGAACCTCCGACCCTCATCAATAAAGGTGGAGCCATCAGAGAAGGATACAATGAAGAGTTGGACGAATATCGCAACATCGTCAAAAATGCTAAATCGATACTTCTTAATATCCAACAGCAAGAAGCTGAGAAGACTGGGATCACCAATCTCAAAATAGGATTCAACAATGTATTTGGCTACTATCTAGAAGTCACTAATAAGTATAAAAATGCTGGACTCATCCCTGACAATTGGGTGCGAAAGCAGACACTAACTGGATCCGAGCGATATATCACCGACGAACTCAAAACCCTAGAAGTAAAGATCTTAGGCGCAGAAGATAAGATCGGAGCATTGGAAGTACAGCTCTTCGATGAGCTAGTCACTCGAGTAGCAGCCTATGTAAGCGAGCTACAGCAAAATGCTCATATCATAGCTACTGTAGATGCAATTATATCATTTGCCAAAGTAGCGATCAGACAACAATATTGTAAACCTGTAGTCGACGATAGCCTTGTCATAGATATCAAGAATGGTCGTCACCCTGTCATAGAGCAGCAGATGAAACTCGATGAGACCTATATACCTAACGATATCAGACTAGACAGCGAGGATACACAGATCATGATGATCACCGGGCCCAATATGTCTGGTAAGTCTGCCGTATTGCGTCAGACCGCATTGATCTGCCTCATGGCGCAGATGGGATCATATGTACCTGCAGAGACGGCGACCTTAGGTATTTTGGATAAGATATTTACTCGTGTCGGTGCCTCCGATAATATATCTAGTGGAGAATCTACATTCATGCTAGAGATGAATGAGACCGCCAGTATTATGAATAACATCTCTAATCGAAGTCTGATACTATTAGATGAGATCGGAAGAGGTACATCGACTTATGATGGTATATCTATCGCATGGTCTCTCGCGGAATACTTACACAATCATAACGAATCAAAACCTAAGACCCTATTTGCCACACATTACCATGAGCTCAATGAGCTAGCAGAAAAATATCCACGGATCAAGAACTACAACGTATCTACTAAGGAAGTCGGCAATAAGGTATTCTTCTTACGTAAATTGATCGAAGGTGGATGTCACCATAGCTTTGGTATCCACGTAGCACAGATGGCTGGTATGCCTAAGAGTATTGTGCTCAGAGCTACGGAGATACTCACTACACTAGAGCAAAAATCAATTGAAAGCGGAGGCAAATCATCTCTCGATAGCACTGAGACCATGAAAGCAGTCTCGACACAAGCCTTACAACTCAGCATCTTCGAAACCGCCGATACTACTGCTGGTCAACTCAAAGAAATGATCAGTGATCTACAGCTCAATCAACTGACTCCTATAGAGTGCATGATGAAATTACATGAAATGAAGAAGATATTGGAGGAGTAGATAGAATCTTGGCATTATTTGAAATTCGGAAAGTAAGAAATCGTGTATATTTCAAACAATGAAATTTTTGATATTAATTATTTTAGGTGTAGGAATGGTAGTGAGTGGGTTTTGCCAAAGTGATATCAATGATGATCTTTTAATCTCATTATGGGAAAATTCCGAAAATCTTGATTCTAAAGGGTTCAATGCTCTTAATGAGTATTATAATATATACAATCAAGTTAATCCAGAAGCTGTGCTAATTTCACTTGATTATTACAGTAAACTAGCAAAATAAAAACTACGCTAGAGCATTAATATTTGGCGGCAAAATATACTAGTAACATTAGTAGACTTCTGGGTAACCTTCTTAAGCAATAGATTCCTATGAAAAAGGTAACTCTCTAGTTATATAGATGAAAAATGACATATTACCATCTAATATTAATGGAAATATGAGTAATGTGTAAAATCCAAGAAAAGATTTTGTTCTATAACTTCAGTCTTTTTCTAATTCTTTAAAAAAATTATTAAAAAAGGAAGTGATGTAAAATCTGAATGTAGAATGTTAATGAGTTTAGGAAGTGTCTATATAAATTACAACATTGACAAGAGAAGAGAAGGTAAAAAGCGTAGAAAAGCTTGGTGTTATATTTGTACACTTCCACCATCAAATGCAAAAATTTTTAATCTGAAGACTAACCTTCATTTAGTATTTCGTTTATAATTAATCAATAATCTGCATTCGTACATTATGCCAATCCAATACATATCTTTACGGCATGAAAAGTACCCGAAAATCTCAATCAGCAATATTATCCAAGTTAGGCATCGAAGCACTCAATGAAATGCAAGAGCAAGCTGCCTTGGCTATAGATTCTGTCGATGAGGTAATACTCCTCTCTCCTACTGGATCAGGTAAGACCTTGGCATTCTTACTACCCTTGATCGCAATACTAGATGAAGACATCCCTGAGGTACAAGCGATGATCATAGTACCCTCTAGAGAATTGGCGATACAGATCGAGCAAGTGGCTAGAGATATGGGTAGTGGATATAAGATCAATACTGTATATGGTGGTCGCCCTTTCTCCAAAGACAAGATGGAACTGGCGCATACCCCTCATCTGATCATCGGCACTCCTGGTAGACTAGCTGATCATATGAGACGAGGCACTTTCTCTACGGAGTGGGTCAAGACATTGATATTGGATGAATTTGATAAGTCACTTGAGATAGGCTTTGAGGAAGAAATGGATGAGATCATCTATAATCTACCGAATGCTTATCGAAAGATAATGACTTCAGCCACTCAAGGCGTTGATATCCCTGATTTTGTGGGTCTCAAAAAACCTATGACTATCGATTATCTCGCTGATGGAGTCAAAAAACTGGATATCAAAGCTATTATCTCTCCAGACAAAGATAAACTAGATACTCTTGTAACAGCTATAAGACATTTAGGTAATCAGCCAGCCATTGTATTTCTCAATTTCAAAGACGCTATCAATCGAGTAAGCGATCACTTAGATGACTGCGATATTCCCCATGGATGCTTCTATGGCGGATTGAATCAGCATGATAGAGAAAGAGCGCTACTTAAGTTTAGAAATGGTACACATCAGTTGCTAATCGCAACAGATCTAGCCGCACGAGGTATAGATGTACCAGAAATCAAATTTATCATACACTACCATCTACCAATAAGAGAAGAGGAATTTACTCATAGAAATGGACGTACTGCTAGAATGCATAGTGACGGTACAGCATATGTACTTCATTGGAAAGACGAGGAATTACCGGATTTTATCTTTGGGCTACCTGAAGAAAAATTGACCGAAAACCATAAGATCACCAAATCTATTTGGACTACTCTCTTTATTTCTGGAGGTAGAAAGGATAAGATTTCGAAGGGTGATATCGCAGGATTATTCTTTAAAATAGGCAAACTTAAAAAGGATCAATTAGGAATAATCGAGCTTAAATCGGACTGTGCTTTTGTTGCCGTGTCTACTTCTGCACTCAACAGTGTTATTCAAAAAGTTGATAATCAAAGAGTTAAGAAGAGAAAAGTACGCGTCTATACCATATAACCTGAAAATAAGAACGTCCTTAGACAAGGACACCAAAACTATAAATATCCGTCTGTGTTGTAATTATTGTCTGACAGAATGTTATCTTCGCTGAGTCCAACAAACACATTGACCTCGAAGCTTTTTGGTAATAATGTAATTTCTCTCAAAACTTCACTTCTTTATCGCAATAATATTAATTAATTACTTAAGTACTTTATGGCTAAATCACAGCAAACATACAACAAGAAAGAAAAAGAGAAAAAACGTCTCAAAAAGAAACAAGAGAAAGCGGAAAGGCGTGAACAACGTAAATTAGAGAGAGAAGAGAAAGGTCCAGTTGCTTTCGAAGATCTGATTCGTTATGTAGATGAAGATGGTAATCTCACTACTGAAAAGCCCGATCCAAATATAAAGAAAAAAGTGATCAAGGCATCAGATATCATGCTAGGAGTTCCTCGTCGTGAAAAAGTTGAATTTGACCCTGTCAGAGAAGGAAAAGTGAAGTTTTTCAATCATGAGAAGGGATATGGTTTCATTTTGGATTTAGATTCAGAAGAAAGTATCTTCGTTCACATCAACAATATCCAAGTAGAAGACCTAAATGAAGGTGACAGAGTATTGTTCGAAACTGAGAAAGGCCCTAAAGGACTTAGTGCAATTAATGTAAAGCCCGGTAAAAAATCTCCAAAACCAAAGTCTTTAGAGGAGAAAGAAAAGGAGGCACCAGAATTAGAAGTAGGCACGGATGAAGCTAGATCTTCTGAAAGTGAGTCAACTGAAGCTAATCCTCCGAAAGGCGTTGCTGAATAGGCAACTCAAGATTAACATAATTGCTAGAACTAATAAGATTAAAAAGGAACTTCCTAGTAGGAAGTTTCTTTTTTGTATCATGGTTAGGAGATCTAACTAACTCCTCGGCTAATTATTATAATAGCCATATATGATCTTTTGATTTTAATACCTCTGGCTGTATAGTTTTGCATAGTAATTCTGACTATCATCAGAATATGAAGAACACCTTAATTATTATTCTGTCTGATTAATTCTTTTAAAACTTTCTTTATTTGCGAGTAAAACGACTTACCGGTATCTAGTAATTTCACTTTAGGAAAATACATTTCTCCGAATCACAATTTTCTGATATATAATTTTAATCCATTCGTCGATTCCTTTAACTCATTCATTTTTAGGTTAATATTACTTTCAATCAGAGTGAAAATTCTGAAATTCACATCCCTATTTGTAGCCTTAGATCGGAAAAGATATGGCTATTAACAAAATATCGACCGATCAACTTTACAGGTATTAAATTACCGAATCATAGTTACTACTAAACTTCACAAGACTAAACCAATTATGGTTTTAAATAAAATATTTTTACTGCTATTAATGGCTCTAGCTCTCATTATACCTGAATTTATAAGCTCTAACCCTATCGAAATAAAAACATCTAAAGCCTTAGAGAAAAAATAAGATATCGTTAAAAAATTAGATTTTGATCAGTCTAAAATGATAATCAATAAAGGTAGAGTCTTTTTCATAGTCAACTCATTCAATAAAATAGTAGTAATCCAAACTTTCCACGATGAGATAGGCAGTATAATCAAAAGGAAACTTAACTATAAAACTCTCAACAGTAAAAATATGCTAGTTAACAATATATATACTCTGCCTATCAGTTTTAAGAAAGAATAAGGACTTTCTAAAGAAGGATGGTTCACAGCCTTAATAAGAGTTATGGAGTACTTTTCTTATGGAACGTCATAAATGAATAACCCGTTTGTAGGTACTCTCAATGGTATTTTTTTTAGAGCACTTAACGGTGATATTCATTTAAATAATAAAAGTTTTTTGTTTGGTTTAGAAGGCTGGTTGTGTTAGAACATCCAGCCTTTTTTTTGCTATAATCAATACAAGATATTATTGTATTATTTATTTGGTAGAGATGGCGAAATATCATCTAACTCCAATTGCCATGCCTTCAACAGATTAAGTCCGTTTTCTGATACACCCTTTAGTTGCGAACTATGAAATCTTGATGCTTCATCATAAAACAAGAATATAACTGGTGCTTCATCTACCAATATTCTATCCATAGTTTGGTAGAGTTTATATCTCTTAGTTATATCTGTTTCTTTGATAGATTGCTCGTAAAGATTATCAAAGTTATCATCGCTAAATCTAGTATAATTGGGTGGAGCAGGATTCTTACTGTAATACATACAAAGAAAACTCTCTGCATCAGGATAGTCAGCAATCCAACTAGCTCTAAAAAAAGGAATTGATCCTTTCCGCATACCATCCCTGAGGATCGCAGATTCCAAAACTTCAATCGTTACTAATAAACCAATTTTTTGTAGTTGTCTAGCAACGAATGTCGTGATGTCCAAGTAATCTTTATTAGTATAAAGCGCTATAGCCTCCAGACCTTTTCCATTAGGATATCCAGCTTCCAACAATAGAGTTTTTGCTTTTTGCAAATTGTACTCATAACCAGGCACAGATTCCTTATCGTGTGACGGTAATCCTGTTGGTACAAAACCACTATCTGCTGGCTGACCAACATTGTTTCTAAGCGCTGTGAGCATTAATTTACGATCTATCGCATAGTTTATTGCCTGACGAATTTCTTTGATACGTAGAGGGCTTTTAGGTGAACAAGCCTCTAAGTTGATTCCCAAATATTCCGAATTGAGATAAGGAGACTTAGATAATTTGAGGTGATTTTCTTTCTCGGGTAAGAGCACTCCATTTTTGTCGAGTAACTTATTGATAAACGAAGACTCTAGACCATTGACAAAATCGATATTCCCGTTTAACAATTCTAACATAGCGATTTTCTTATCTGCCATAAAACTAGTTTTTATCCCTTCTAGCTTTGAAGGACCTTTGTAGTAATTGTCATTACGATTGAGAAAAAGCGCTTGATTAGCAATCCACTTTTTGAATTTAAATGCTCCTGTTCCTACTGGGCTTTGAGCAAAATCAGATCCATAATATGTTATACATTCTTGTGGTACTACTGCACAATATTGCATGGTCAATATCCCTAGCATAGGAATGAATGGCCTAGTCAAATGTAGTACAAAAGTAGTATCATCAATGGCTTCAAAAGGTCTTTTCTCTCTGATCTTATCTTTAAATAGCCATGATCCAGGGGAGCTGATTTTAGAATCAATCAACCTTGTAAGGCTATATTCAAAATCTGAAGCGACAACTTTTCTACTACCATTACTAAAGCAATCGTTTTCATGAAAATAGACATCTTCTCTAAGGTAAAAGGTATAGTCCAATCCATCTTCGGAAATCAACCAACTTTTTGCTATGGCAGGACTGACATTCAAAGAATCATCTAGCTCTACCAGTCCATCGAACAAGTGCAATACTGACCAAATATTATTCTGACTTTTTGCAAATGCAGGGTCTAAAGAAGTAATATGATTAGATTGATTGTAACGCAAGACTTTGTGCTCTCGTGCTTGCCTAGATCCACATGAAAATGTGAAAACAATAAAAATTAATAATATAAGTGTCCTAAACATAAGGTTCATCTATATAAACTATTGAATTTGGATGAAGATAATGAATAAGTACAAGAGGTTTACTAAAACAACTTATTAACTACACAATCCTAACCTAACAAAAATCCTTTTAGCAATTCATTGATAGCCTCTTGAGTAGGTTCATTTAATTTACCATCGTTCATGACTTCACTAATACTTGATACTGGCAATTTGGCAGGGTGAATGTGCATACCTAAGTAATGAAATAATCCAGTGAGATGCTCTAGACCGCGAAGATTTCCAGCACGTCCAGAAGAAACTCCTATGAGTGCGCCAGATTTTCCTTTGAAATTTTCTGCATACTTACGGACACTGAGTGCATCTATAAACATCTTGAGCACACCCGCGAAACTACCATTATACTCAGGGGTCAGTATGACCATTTTTTCCGCTGGTAATATATATTCTTCTTGGATCGCTATTATCTCCATTGGCATATCATCGCCTGAATACATTTGATCATGAAATATACTATACGGTATATCTTCTAAGGATAGAAGCTTTACTTCCAACCCGGTTATTTCTTTGGTGGTTTTGAGTACATACTCTGCTACTTTGCGAGTATTACTTCCTGGTCTATTGGTTCCTGATAGTATAAGGATCATGTGTTTGATTACGTTTACGTGAATAAAAATAACATATCTATTGGTGTTTGGTTGAGAGTAATCAAATTAAGTTAGTGGTCAATTGAGCAGTCTAAATCTAAAGGTTCTGAATTCATCAAAGGCAAAATATATCCCAAATCATCGAGATATAAGATATTGCTTTACTATGAAACTAAAATTCCATTCAAAACATTCGTATGATGGAAATGATGATATCAGGGGTAAAGAATTAACTTTGCTTATGAGTAAACTAGATAATACTACAATCACTATATGGGTAAAGTAATAGCAATAGCGAATCAGAAAGGAGGAGTCGGAAAAACTACTACGGCAATCAACTTAGCGGCTGCCGTAGCTTTACTGGGAAAGAAAGTACTGATTATTGACTCTGATCCTCAAGCTAATGCAACCTCTGGAGTGGGAGTAGTAACCGAAGAAGATCAGATAGATATCTACGATCTTGTAGTCCATGGCGAAGATCCTAAGGAGGCAATCGTAGCTACTGAAACACCCAATCTAGACATAATACCATCATCTATTGATCTTGTAGGTGCAGATCTGGAGTTAGCAAGTGTACTACAGCGCGAATTTCGTATGAAAACTGTAGTGGCGGCAGTCAAAGACTTATATGACTACGTCTTCATCGACTGCCTTCCTTCATTGGGGTTGATCACGATCAATGCATTGACCGCTGCGGACTCTGTGTTAGTACCTGTACAATGTGAGTTCTTCTCACTGGAAGGATACGGTAAACTGAAAAATACAATTTCACTTATCCAAAATAGTATAAATCCTGATCTCAAAATAGAAGGGGTCGTGCTAACAATGTATGACAAACGCCTTAGAATGGCTAAGCTAGTAGTAAGTGAAGTGAGAGAGCATGTTAAGGATCATGTATTTGATACATTGATACATCGCAACTCTAAAGTAGGAGAAGCGCCGAGTATGGGTCAGCCTGTACTTTTGTATGACGCAGCTAGTAAAGGAGCTATCAACTTCATGAATCTTGCGGCCGAATTTTTATATCTCAACGAATCCGAATAATTATAAATATTTACGAAATGGCAAAGAAGAAAGAATTATCAAGAGGGATACGTGCGCTCCTATCTAACATCGAGGATAAGACATCACTTCCTCAGACTAAAGAAATCGTCAAAGAACTCTCTAGTAGTATCGCTGAGATATCCCTAGAGGATATTGAAATCAATCCATTTCAGCCTCGAACAGAATTCGATCCTGAAGAACTGGTGAATCTAGCTAAATCAATTAAAACTTATGGACTGATACAACCAATCACTGTAAGGTCCCTTGGCGGCAACAAATTCCAATTAATATCTGGAGAACGAAGACTTCGTGCCTCTAAGATGGCTGGATTGAATGCTGTACCTGCTTATATCCGCATCGCTGATGATCAAGGAATGCTAGAAATGGCTTTAGTTGAGAATATTCAGCGATCTGAACTCAATGCCGTAGAAGTAGCTATATCATACCAGAGACTAATAGATGAATGTAAACTCACACACGAAGAATTATCTGGCCGTGTAGGGAAGAATAGAAGTACAATTACCAACTACATAAGACTGCTCAAGTTGCCTCCTGTAATTCAAGCCGGTGTCAAGAAAGATCAGATCAGTATGGGTCACGCACGGGCATTAGCTGGTGTAGATAATGTATCACTGCAACTAACATATTTTCACCGTACTGTAGAAAATAAGCTATCTGTACGTGCACTTGAGCAACTCATCAGAGGCGGTGAATCATCAAACCAAGGAAGTAGCACATCATCTAATACCTATTCAGGTAGTTCTTTACCATCTGAGGTAGTGGCGATCAGAGATGAACTCCGTGATCAGTTTGGTTCTAAGGTAGAAATCAAAAGAGATACCAAGGGTAAAGGTCAATTCATCATTAAGTTTAATAATGATAGAGACTTTAATAGGATTTTAGAAATTTTACAAAAGGATTAAACGAGAGTATATATCAAGGTCGAAGTTATCCTTGTAATTCCTCTATAGCATCTATCCATTCCAAAGGTATATTAGTCTTCGATTGCGACTTAATACTATATGGCATAATCACGTTATTAGCAATAGCTACTAATCTATTATGTTTTTTACTAAATATGCGAGCTTCACATAGAATACGATCAGATTTGACCTCAGACACTCTGAATCCAACTTCTGCAGTGTCTGGGTAAGTCACAGGAAAGAGATATTTACAATCTTGCCAAGCCAATATAGGTCCAACTTCTAAATTGTTCAAGTTGTTTTTACAAAGATATTCATCAAAGTATTTTACTCTGGCAGACTCTACCCATCCGAGGTAGATTACATTATTGACATGTTGAAAAGCATCCATATTTCCCCATTGCACAGGGATAGATACATGACAAGCATATTCAGATAGTTCAGAGTAGATATTAACCGTCGGCATCAGATAAAAGTATTGACTTGTATTTTTCTAATAGCTTACGAGCATTAACTTTATGGTCGTATTTATCTTTGATTAAAGTTACTGCATTATCAGCAACTGTCTGCATTAGTGGAAGATCTTTTATACACTCAGTGAGCACGGCAACGAATTCCATAGCTGTATCTGCTACAAATATCTGTTCTCCATGATTTGCTTCTATCCCTTCTTTACCTACAGTAGTAGATACAACTACTCTTCCAAGAGCTAGTCCTTCAAGTATCTTTACCCGCATACCGCTACCTGAAAATAAAGGAACTACCATAATAGGATATTTTTGCATAAACCTCAAAGCATCAAGCACTTCTCCGTGTACAACTACATTATCAAGATCAAGATTAGTTATCCATTTGGGTGTATTTCGTCCTGCAATATGAAATTTCACTTCAGGATTCTGCTTACTAAATATAGTCCACACTTCTTTTAAGAACCATTCCAGGCCTTCTATATTAGGCAACCAATCCATAGAACCTATGAAAGAGATGTCTTTGCCTTGAAGCGAAGTGGTATTCTCTACATATCTATCTACTTGAAGTCCAATGGGTGATGCCATTGCACCATTTTTATATCCTAATTTCTTAAACTTTTGAAGATCACGATCGGTAACAGCTACAAGATAATCATAATCGTTAATATGAGTAAGTTCGAAGTTCTTTAACTTCTTTGTTAAGTGTTTGAGATACAACTTTTTGGGTAAAAATTTAGTATTCGCCGATATTCGCTCCCAAATTTCAAACTCTACATTGTGTGAGCGCATAGATACAATAGCATTACTATGTTGCTTAATTGTGTCTATATAAGGGGTAAGATAAAGGGTTTCCAACTGAATGACGTCATATTCATTATCCTGTAGAAGTGCTATTAATTTATCATTATACTCTTTCGAATCAAATCTCGAGATATGGTATGACTTACTTGAAAATAGGTTGGCAAAAGCCTCTAATACCTTAACTCTATTGTCAATATCCGTTACATGAATTTCTTTATAATGATTGAAGTCATTCGGCAACTTCCCGATCTCAGTATAGTGCTTTGTTGTATTCATCGCTAAAAGAGTTATCTCACAGCCAAATTCATGAAATGCTTTACTTTGATAAGTTACTGCAATAGACTCTCCATCTTTGAGAGGGTAAGGGAATTTCTTACAAAGTTGTAGTATCTTCATATTATTATGAAACGAACCTATTAGTTAAAAAATATTTAAATGTAATTTTTTTTAAATCGAAGTGGCCTAAAAATAACTTTCCCAATCGAATAGTAATAACAGAAGTAGTTGAATTATTATTTTATTAAACACAAAGAATACACATTTTATTTCTGCAATTTGATCTAACTCAATAAATACGATATATATAGTTAATTGCTATATATTAATTAAAAAAAATTAGATTTGGAATATAGATAAAGATATTTCAAAGATAAAGTAATAACATGATACAAGGTAAAGATATCATCAAGTCCTACGAAGACCTACAAGTCCTCAAAGGTGTAGATATAGATATAACAAAAGGAGAGATCGTGAGCATCATAGGGAAATCTGGCGCAGGTAAGAGTACATTACTCCACATTGTAGGTACTTTGGATCATTCAGACGCAGGAACTATTATTATCAATGGTGTAGATACCACTCGTCTTAATAAAAAGAATTTGGCCAAATTTAGAAATGAAACAATAGGATTTGTCTTTCAATTTCATCATTTACTTAATGAATTTACTGCTTTAGAGAATATAACTATACCTGCACATATTCGAGGCACTAGTGCAACTGAAGCAGAAAATAAAGCCAAGGAATTACTAGATTACTTAGGACTAGGAGATAGAATGGATCACAAACCGCAAGAACTTTCAGGCGGTGAGCAACAAAGAGTAGCTGTGGCTAGAGCATTAATAAATGATCCTGCGGTAATCTTCGCTGATGAGCCAACAGGTAATCTTGATGCAAGTAGTTCTGATGACCTTCATAATTTATTCAAAAAGTTGCAGTCCGAAATGGGTCAAACATTCTTGATAGTAACGCATAATCAAGAACTTGCCAAGTTAAGCGATCGTACGCTTACTATGCAAGATGGACGTATAATTAGTTAACAAATGAATACAAAAACGAATGCTGAAATCGACGACCTACAAGAAGAATTATTTAGACTAGGAAAGTACTTTCGTAATGTTATCGATCATAGTAAGGTGTGTCAATAAAAGATCTGTAATAGATGAATTATATGATAAAATACACTAAAATCGCATCACGATCAAAACAAGAGCAAACTGCATAATACTTATGCTATTCTCAAAGTTAGTTTCCTAATGTAAATTTATAAATAGAAGGAATATATTGTGATCATTTGAAAGTAGAACAATGGAAATATTATAATCAGATAGATGTAATTATATGTTCACCAATAACATATAAATAGAATAAAAAAATTGGTGTTACAGTAAAAGTTTAGTGTGCTAAATTTTTTAGAGAAAAATTATTAAAAAGTTCACTCTTAGACGAATAGTAAATTTTAGATATTTATCATATAAGTACATCATTATTAATTATTTAACTAAAAATTATGAAAAGGATACTTTTAATTTCAGTTTTATTTATCGCTTTTATAAGTTGTGAAAATAATAATAATTGTGTATCTACTCCCTCAATACAGAGTGGAAATTGTATAGATTCTACTCTTATTAACGACTCTATCTTTTGTATAGAGGTATATGATCCTGTCTGTGGATGTGATGGTGTAACTTATTCTAATTCATGTCATGCAGATAAAGCTGGCGTCACCTCATATGTTGCTAGAGAATGTTGTGATTAAATATTGTTAAATACAAACCCTCTCAGATAAGTTGGTTTATTTTTAATAGGTCTTACGTCCCTAATTTCGATCCTAAACTAAATAAAACGAAAAATCTATCTAAGTGGCCTAAACATAAATTATCACTTACCCATTAGAAAATCTACTATCAAAGACAAATAAGAAATAAACACATGAAGAATCATTAATATCTACCCCCAATTAGTGACAAACATCTTTTCTATCAATCCCATTCCCTTGTAGACCCAAATCATAGGTGATCGATTTATAGAATGTCGTTCCTTAATAATTTGGATTGCAGATTCGTAATCCATCCACTTAACATTACTATATGGAATATGTATCCATTCACTTTTTGTTGGAAAATGAAATTTAAAGAGACTAAAATCCTCGGTAATAAAAAGATTTAAAGGTATATAACATCCTTTAATACTTTTAGAATTTAATATACCCATATTCTGATTATCCATTTGGTAAGGTGTGAAAATTTCACCGTAAAATGCAACCTTTTGTTTGACTTTATAAACATCGATATCAAGCCGAGCTTTCGCCGCACCAGAATACAATAATGGTAATTGCTTATTCTTAGTTTTATCTAATTTATAAGTAAAAGCATCTCCACGATTAGGCCCAACAAGTCCCTCTACAACATCATCTATAGTATAGTCTATCAGATAGAATTTATACGCCAATTCGACATGAATTATTTCGTCAGTTACCAAAGATTTTATAATAAAGTCTAACTCTCCGAGAGTACGCTTATATTCAATCAATTGTATAGAATGTGCGAGTACTTTGTACTTATTAGATGCCTTTAGCAATTGCAAATAAATATGCTCTACTTGATGACCTAATCTCAGTTTTTTCGATACTGGACAGAGCCTCTTATAATCCAATTTATCATTCTCCAAAACAAACTGCTCTAATCCAAATTCAGTGTTAGTCCAAAGTAAATCTGATTTTAAAAAACCTTCATATGACTTTTTCATGTTACCAGGATATTGATTCAATTGGGCTATTGTACAAATATTTGACAGTCAAAGTTGATTGACATATAATGAATCTCTAAGCAAAAGATACTATACGTTCGCCAAGCTTCGCTCAAATAAACTTTACCTCGTAATCCAAAAAAAATTAATTAAACACAGAAAGGCTTCCAGGAAAATCAGTTTCTAGAAGCTAATAAACTATTGTTCTATTATCGATTATTAATCTAATTTCAGAACATCTAAAAATGCCTTTTGTGGCACCTCTACATTACCAATCTGCCTCATTTTCTTCTTTCCTTTCTTCTGTTTCTCCAGTAACTTACGCTTACGTGATATGTCACCACCGTAACATTTAGCGGTTACATCTTTTCGCAATGCAGATATCGTCTCTCTTGCGATAATCTTCGCTCCAATAGACGCTTGTATCGCAATCACAAATTGTTGACGAGGAAGCAGCTCTCTCAACTTCTTACACATCTTACGACCAAATGATTCAGCCTTAGTTTTATGAACTAGAGAAGAGAGCGCATCTACAGCATCACCATTCAACATGATATCTAACTTTACTAAATCAGAAGAACGATAATCAATAGGGGTATAATCAAAAGAAGCGTATCCTCTAGAAATAGACTTGAGTTTATCGTAGAAGTCAAATACAATTTCCGCCAGTGGCATCTCGAATGTCAACTCTACCCTCTCTTGAGTTAAATATGTTTGCTTAGTAAGTATTCCACGCTTATCCATACAAAGCGACATGATCGAACCAATGTATTCTGGTTTAGTAATAATCTGAGCTCTAATATATGGTTCTTCTACCCTATCCAATTTTGTAGGATCTGGCAAATCATTAGGTGTGTTTACCTTTATCTTTGCTCCTTTCTTATCATATCCAAAGTAACTAACGTTGGGTATAGTGGTAATCACTTCTTGATCGTACTCACGAGAAAGTCTTTCTTGAATAATCTCCAAGTGTAACATACCTAGAAATCCACAACGGAATCCAAATCCTAGTGCCACTGAAGACTCTGGCTCGAATACTAATGAGGCATCATTTAACTGTAGTTTATCAAGGCTATCTCTTAGGTCTTCAAAATCTTCATTTTCGATCGGATATACACCTGCGAATACCATTGGCTTCACATCTTCGAACCCGTCAATTCCAGCCTTGCAAGGATTATCTGAATTAGTAATAGTATCTCCAACTTTAATTTCTTTTGACTCCTTGATACCAGTGATGATATATCCTACATTTCCTGCTCTAAGCTCTTTTTTCGGTACTTGATCCATCTGTAAGATCCCTATCTCATCAGCATTATATTCGGCCCCCGTATTAAAGAATCTTACTTTCTCTTTGGTTTTCATCACACCGTTGATCACTTTGAAATAAGCGATCACACCACGAAAAGAATTGAATACTGAATCAAATATCAATGCTTGCAATGGGGCCTCTGGATCTCCTTTGGGTGCAGGGATACGCGAAACTGCAGCTTCTAAGATATCTTCTATACCAATACCTGTCTTTCCACTCGCATGAATAATATCATCCAAATCACAACCAATAAGGTCAATGATCTGATCCGACATCTCTTCGATCATAGCACTTTCCATATCTACCTTGTTAAGGACTGGAATGATTTCTAGATCATGTTCTATAGCTAAATATAAATTAGATATCGTTTGTGCCTGTACCCCTTGTGATGCATCTACTAATAACAATGCACCTTCGCAAGCTGCTATCGATCGTGATACTTCATATGAGAAATCCACGTGACCAGGGGTGTCTATTAAATTAATAGTATATGTCTCTCCATCTTTAGCTGGATAATACATCTGTACCGCATGACTCTTAATAGTGATACCTCTTTCCCTTTCTATATCCATATCATCTAGAGCTTGATTCTGCATATTACGCTCTGATATAGTCTGTGTATGTTCTAATAGCCTGTCAGATAAGGTACTCTTACCATGATCAATATGAGCTATCACACAAAAATTTCTAATATTCTTCATACGAATGCAAATATACTTGTATAGTAATACTTATGTAGCGATGTTCTATAATAATGATCCTTAAAACACTATTATTTTTCATATGTTTAGCATCAATTGAAAATTAATCTTAATAAACTCCAGTTTGTAGATCCTTCGTGATTTTACTAACTCACTTTATTAACATAAAAATTGCGGTTATCTTAATTATTAAAAAAGAAAAAATGATGAAATTAATATTATCTGTCCTTACTATCGCTCTAGTACAAGCTGCAAGTATTGCTCAATACACATTTTCTGCTGAAAAGATGGCTCCTTGCACAGAAATCAAAAATCAACAAAAAACAGGTACTTGCTGGAGTTTTGCAACTACATCTTTCTTAGAATCTGAGGCTATACGTATGGGACAGAAGGATATAGATCTATCTGAAATGTATGTCGTATATAACATCTACAAAGACAAAGCCGCTAATTATGTGCTTCGCCAGGGAAAAGCCAACTTTAGCCAAGGTGCCTTAGCTCATGATCTGATAAGAGCAGTAGACAAGCATGGTGTAATACCAGAAAGCGTATACTCTGGCCGAGATAACAAAGTAGAGTCTTATAATCATAGTGAATTAGAAAAGGGGCTTAAAGGATTTCTTGATGGAATAATATCCGCTAACAAAATAGATAGCTATAACTGGCAAAACGCAGTTGAAGCAATACTTGATGTCTATATGGGAGATACTCCTGAATCATTCGTAATGGGAGGAGATATGAAAATGACTGCTGAGACATACGCTCGTAAGCTCAAACTTGATGTAAAGGACTATGTTAATCTCTCATCTTTCTCACATCATCCTTTTTACAATAGTTTTATTCTAGAAGTCCCTGACAATTACTCTAATGGTTCGTTCTACAATCTTCCAATAGATGATTTTATGAATACTATCGAATTTGCCTTAATGGAAGGATATACTGTAGCTTGGGATGGTGATGTAAGCGAAAAAGGGTTTTCATCCAAGAATGGACTAGCAATATTACCCGTCACTCAAAGTAAGGAGCAATGGACCAAGCCTGTAATTGAGCAAAAAGTAACTCAGCGGAGCAGACAAGATGATTTTATGAGTTTCAACACAACTGATGATCACCTTATGCACATGATCGGAATAGCTCTAGATCAAAAAGGCAACAAGTACTTCATCATCAAGAACAGCTGGGGAGAAATCAGTGATTACAAAGGATTTCTGTATATGTCTGAAGCATATGTAAGAGCTAAGACAGTTGCTGTTCTTATGCACAAAGATGCGATACCTGCCTCAATATCAAAAAAGTTATTTACATCTAATAAATAGTAAGTGTCATAACTTAAAAATTGTCCAATTGAGAAATATAAATATGAAGGCAGCATTTGGTATTTATTGCCGTTGAATCAATATAGTTTTGGGTATCGTAAGTGGACAGGTCATAAAAGTTATTTTCTAATTGAATAGAGTACTAAATAAAATAAAAGCCAAATAGATTTATGAAGATTATAAATTTAATAGTGTTTATATTTTTAGGCCTGATGGTTATTTCTTGCCATAAAGATCCAAATGGCTTGAGGATACTTAATCTTGGAGGAGAGTTTATAATTAGTGCAGATCAAGTATTTACTGACAATGGACCAAAGTTTAGCTATAGAATAACAACGATAAATGATCAAGATTGTAATTCTTCAGATATTCTATACACGCTGATTGACCAAGAAGGTGAACTTAATTTAATTCTTGAAGATATTACTCAAATAGATGATTGTCCTACTGAAGAAGGTCAAGTAGAAGAAATTATTCCGCTAAATATTGAAAGTGGCACTACTGATATTGCTATCTCTCTCAAAAATGTAGTGAAAAATACTGGAACCATTGAAACTACAGCACTCCATTACACTCTGAAGATTGATACACCAGAAGGGATATTATTAGGCAATAATATAGTTAATCGCATGCCTAGTCAAGTTATTTTTGGATATATCTATGATACCAATCAAGATCCAGTTGATACTATCTTACTTGATTCACTTTCGAGCTATAGTAACAGGTATTTAATTGATGGTTATTACACTTCATATTTTTCTATAGATAATCAACAGGCTGTATTCTTTGATTATTTTAACACTCCGCCTATCCACAATGATGTTTATTACCACTTAGAGAATAAAGAAGCATTCTTGTCTTTCATAGAGCAATATAAAGGTAGCCATTCCAATTACGTTTTCAATCTGAGAGATGCTTCAACTGGAGAGATTATTTCTTTCTAACTATATTTCGAAGTTAAATCCTTCAGACTTCAATGTAAGATACCTTTCAGGATCGAAACTAAACAGCTTAGCTGGCCTATGTGCCACACCTTGTTGATATTCCTTAACATCTAATAGCAACTTCATCGAGAGAATTTTTTTTCTAAAGTTTCTTTTATCCAGTTCCTTATCTAGTACTGCCTCGTATAGACTCTGTAATTGTGAGAGTGTAAATGTATCCGGGAGCAGCTCAAAACCAATAGGCCTTAGCTTCACATCACGCCTTAGCTTATCTAAACTGTATTCTAATATCTCTTTATGATCGAAAGCTAGCGTATCAACGTCTTTGATTTTTATCCAGCTGACTTCCTCCGCAAAACTCATCGCCTGAGGTGCTACTTTATGAATATTAATCAATGAATAATAAGCAATTGTGATTACACGTCCGGATGGATGCCTATTTACCTTTCCGAATGTCTTCACTTGCTCAAGAAATACATTGTTCAATCCTGTCAATTCTTTGAGAACTCTCATCGGAGCATCCCGCAAATTTTCGTCATGGTATACCAAGGCTCCTGGAAGAGCCCAATGATTGGCAAATGGCTCCTCAGCTCTCTTTATCAATAGAATCTTCAGATCAGCATCATCGAAACCAAATATCACATTATCAACTGAAAATGCTGTTGTAAATTCTATATTTCCTAAAGACATTAAAGCAACTTTAATTTTAGCTATCGCAAAGGTATACAAAGTATGATACAAATCAACACTAAGTCCGGAAAATGGTGATTTTGATCGGCAACTCTCATTAAACGAATATAAAGTAATTAAATCCATCTATGAATATTCTATCTGTATTGTTTTACAGTGAAAATCTAATTAGTACCTTAAACCCAATCTTATATAAATGTCTTCAATGAAATACTTCTCCTTCGCCCTCAGTATAACAACAACTGTCTTTCTCACTCTTTTCCTCAATGGAAATGTATGGAATAGGATTACCCTACCTCCTCTGGGCAAGATGCTTAATCCATTCACTGGAATATGGCAAAATGGTCAGAAGACAAGCAAAACTGATATAAATTTGCACTCGGTATCGATAGAACAAGACATAGAAATCGTTCTCGACGAAAGAGAAGTTCCTCATATATATGCCAACTCATTGAATGATGCCTTATTTGCTCAAGGCTATATGCACGCCAAACACAGATACTTCCAAATGGATATGATGAGTAGATCCGCCAGCGGTCGAGTAGCAGAGGTGATAGGACCATCAAGACTATCATATGATCTAAGCCAGAGACGCAAAGGGATGGTATACGCAATTGAACAAGCTGAAAGAGGATGGAAAAAATTTCCAGATAGGTACCAACTGATTCAAAAATATGTGGATGGTGTAAATACTGCAATAGCAGAATGGTCCCCTACCGACTATCCTCTAGAATATAAGCTTCTAAATGTTCCCCCTGAACCATGGACCATAAAAAAGACCATCATGATCGTTAAAATGATGGCCAATGATCTCGCAGGTCGTGGGAGCGATATACCCGCAACAAATATGTTAGAAGTATTGGGAAACGATCTCTTCTTTAGTATTTATGATGAACACGAGGATATTGAAACTCCTGTAATCTTAGATGAATATCTATCTAAAGCAGCAAGCATGAGAAAAGATACTATTTGGGCAGCAATCAATAAAGACATTTACTACAAGACGGATTTCAAAGAACCAATAAAAGGCATAGGCAGTAACAACTGGGCAATAAGTGGTAGCAAAACAGAATCTGGCAATCCAATTTTTGCCAATGATCCACACTTAACTTTGTCGCTACCTTCAATATGGTACGAAACTCATTTACAATACGAAGATGTTAATGCCTATGGAGTAACTATACCAGGAATGCCTGGACTAATAATGGGATGGAATGATCAAATCGCTTGGGGTGAAACAAATGTGAGTCAAGACATCAAAGACTATTATGAGATAGAATGGGCAGATGTTACTAAATCACATTATATGTTTGATGGCAAACCAACACCGACCAAAATAGTCGTAGAAACCTACAAGGTAAAAGGTACTGTAAACTACAAAGATACCTTACGCTATACCATACACGGCCCTGTCGTATACGAATCTCCAAACGGCGACAAAGACCTTGCAGTAAGATGGCTGGCACATAATGAACCTGAGTCGCCAGAGATGATGACTTTCATTGATGCAATGTCTGCAAAGTCTTATGATGAATATCTTAAAGCAACTGAAGTGTTCATCACTCCTGCACAGAATTTTTTAGCTGCTAGTAAGTTTGGAGATATTGGATTAAGAGTGAATGGAAAATTTTATAAAAAAAGTAGTCAAGATGGTCGCTTTGTAAAAAAAGGAAACAACTCCGAATACCTCTCAATGGAATACATACCTACAGACGAAAATCCACAAATGCGAAATCCAGATCGCGGATGGATTGCATCGAGTAATCAAGTTTCTACCAGCGACAAATATCCATATTATTTCAATGGTAGATTTGAGCATTACCGCAATAGGACAATAGATAGTTTATTAAATCATATGAGTAATATCACTGCGACTGAAATGATGAACATGCAGCAAAACAGTCATGGAGATAAAGCAAGAGACCTTCTACCTAGAATACTGGACAACGATAATTTTAACGAAGAAAATAAAGATGCCGTAGACATACATCTGGACCTATCCCAATGGAATCACAAATATCATCCTGAGTTAAAAGCACCAAGTTATTTTGAAGAGTGGTATACTAATATATATCGGAACACATGGGATGAAATTTATGCTTTTTCTGATAGCATGCAGATCTTATATCCGACAACTTGGAAGACTATAGAATTTATCTTAGAACAACCTAATCATAAATTTTTCGATATACAATCCACACCTAAAAAAGAAACAGCATCTGATATTATCAGGATGTCATTTTTACAAATGCAAGATACGATGCAGAAGCGTATTGCCGAGGGAAAATCTAATAACTGGAATGATTATAGCCCTATGCACATATGGCACCTCCTCAGAGTACCCGCGTTATCTCGAAAAAATGTATTACATACAGGCAGTGGCGACGCCATCAACTCTAACATTAATAACTTCGGCCCTAGCTGGCGCATGGTGGTCGACCTCAAAGACAAACCACTAGGATATGGTGTCTATCCAGGTGGCCAAAGCGGCAATCCACTTAGCAATGAATACGATAGAAATATAGAAATGTGGGAACAAGGAAAATATCATGAGATAGACATTTACCTCACAAAAGAAGAATGGAAAATTAATGGTCAAACTATTCAAATAAATGCACAGCAATGAGATCATTTATAATACTTACGACAATAATTATTATTTGTTCTCTAATACTTCCATGGTGGATAATTGTAATAGTTAGTTTACTCTACATGTCTTTTGATGCACCTAATTCTTTGTGGAAATCAATTGCCATTTCATTTATTTCTGGATTTATTTCGTATCTTCTCTTCAGTATTTATTCAAGCCTAGGATTAGATCGAAGTCCAGCAGAACTCATCGCAAATCTATTCGGTGAATTACCGAGTTGGTCAGCCTATTTAATAACCGCATTGATTGGCGGTATTGCTGCAGCTTTTGGTGGTGTGAGCGGATATTTGGCTAGGAATATTTGGAAAAATAGTCTTACTTAAAATTCAAAACATCAACACTCTCATTACACTCCTCCAAATCTTCTGAATCATTAGAGGCTATAACTACGGTACGGCCATTAATATGTTTTTGTAAAAGAGTATGATACCAAGATATCGCATTACTATCTAAATAACTGGTCGGTTCATCTAACAAAAGTAATGGTGTATCTGAGAGAATTGCTAATCCTAATTGAAGCCGCTGCTGCATTCCAGAACTAAAGTCTTTTATGTATTTAAGTTGATGCTCGGCAAGATCTATAACCTCTATAAACTCTTGGAACGATTCAGTCTTCATTCGCTTAAACTTCGCCTGAATATTATACATCTCTTCTATAGTATAATTATCAGTAAGTGAAAGATAAGGTGCCACCCAACTTACCGACTTATAGACATCAGCAATATTGATTTTTTTATTATCTATTGAGTGAATAATCTTACCATCCGAAGGCGATAAAAATCCAGACAAAATTTTGATTAGCGTAGACTTACCAGATCCATTGAGCCCATTAACACCTAATATAGATCCAGATGATATCTCAAGATTTAAGTCTCTTAGAATCCACTGATATCCATATCGTTTAGATATTCTATTAAGCTCTAAATGCATAGATAAACTTTATGAAGTCTGTCTAAATCCTTTCATCACTCCTCTATCAGAATCAGATAGGAAAGAAAGTATTTTCTCTCTCTCTGGAGAAGCCTTTATAGTTGCTTCAATAGTACGAAGCGCTTGACGTGTATTGTATCCTTTAACAAATAAAATACGATAGATATCTTGAATATGATTAATCTGTTTATTGGAAAACCCTCTTCTACGTAAACCTATAGAATTTACTCCCGCATATGATAAAGGTTCTCTTGCAGCTTTCACAAATGGAGGCACATCCTTTCTTACTAACGATCCACCACCTATCATAGAATGATCACCTATTTTCACAAATTGGTGCACTGCCGAAATACCTCCGATAACTACGTTTTTACCTATCTCAACATGGCCTGCAAGATTGACACTATTGGCCAAAATCGTCTTCTCTCCGATGATACAATCGTGAGCCACATGTACATATGCCATTAAGAGACAATTGTCCATGATATGTGTTTTGTAGTTCGCGCTAGTTCCTCGATTGATAGTAGCATATTCTCGGATGATTACATTATTTCCAATCTCGAGTATCGAGTCTTCTCCTTCATATTTGAGATCTTGTGGCTCAGCACCGACTACAGCTCCAGGAAATATCTTGCAATTGTTGCCGATCTTTGTTCCTTTTAGTATTACGGCGTTAGGTCCAACCCAAGTTCCTTCTCCAATCTCTACATCAGCTTCGATTGTTGCAAATGCTTCCACTGTTACATTCTTGCCTAGTCTTGCCTTAGGGTCTATGTTGGCTAATTTGTGATGATTTTCCATGTACTATTTTATTTATTTCGCTTTACTACTTGAGCAGTCAATTCTCCTTCAGAAGCTATTTTATCTCCAACGTATGTCGTTCCTTTCATTTGTACGATTCCTCGACGAATTGGACTCATGAGTTCCATTTTGAGAATAATCGTATCACCAGGAACAACTTTAGACTTAAACTTAACGTTATCCATTTTGAGGAAATATGTATCCCACTCTTCTTCAGCCCCCATACTATTAATTGCCAATATACCACCAGTTTGTGCTAGCGCTTCCATTTGCAATACTCCAGGAAAAACTGCGTTACCAGGAAAGTGACCCTGAAAACAAGCTTCATTCGCAGTTACATTCTTGACGCCTATGATTAGCTCATCAGTACAAGACATAATCTTATCAATCATCAGAAATGGATATCTATGTGGTAACATTGCTTGTACTTGCTCAGTATTAAACATTGGCGTAGCAGTAGGATCATATGATGGTCTACCTTTAAGTTTACGTTGCGCTTGCCAATGTTTTTTCAGTATTTTAGCAAACTCTATGTTAGCCTTGTGACCCGGTTTAGTGGCAACTATTCTCCCTTTGATAGGGTGACCTACTAAACTAAGATCCCCAATAACATCCAACAACTTATGTCTAGCAGGCTCGTTGGAATACCTTAACTTAGACGTATTTAATACTCCAGCCTCGTCTACTTTAAGTACGCCTTTGCCAAGCTTACTTGATAATGACGCCAATTTTTCTGAACTAGTTTTCTCATTTGCAATGATTACCGCATTGTCTAAATCTCCGCCTTTAATTAGGCCTTGATCAAATAAAAGTTCAAGCTCATGTAAGAATGCAAATGTCCTCGCAGGTGCAATATCCTTTTCAAAAGAATCATCAAATCCAAAATCAGCATATTGCTGCCCTAGATAATCAGAATTAAAATCTACAAGTGTAGTGATTTCAAAGAAATCAGAAGGAAAGGCAATAAGCTCCGCCCCAGTCTCCCCATCTTTATAAGTAATGATCTCATTGATTACGAGATACTCTCTATCCTTATCAGTATCTATTACCTCTGATGCTACTAATGTATCATAAAACATAATAGCACTCCCATCCATGATGGGTACTTCAGGACCATCTAAGGTGATATGAAGGTCATCTATACCAAGCGAGTGTACTGCAGATAGCAAATGTTCAACTGTGGCAACCTCTACCTCACCTTTACGCAGCGTAGTACCTCTATTAGTGGCTATGACGTTACTTACATCAGCAAAAAGAGCTGTATCATCTTCAATATCTGATCTATAAAATTTGATTCCTGTACCTGCATCTGCTCCTTTGAAGGTTACATTGACAGAAGCGCCAGTATGTAATCCTACTCCGCTGAGCGTTGCAGTATTTTTTATCGTTTTTCTTTTCATACAAAGGACTCTTTGGCTATTGGTCTTTAATAATGGTAGACAAAGATATCTCTTTTAGATGGAAAGTGCGAAATTACGGATAAGTAGTCTTGAGAAAATCGATTCCTTTGAGATTATTGTTCTCTTTGAGAAGTGAGGTAATATGAATCATTGTTATAGCCTGCCATGTTTCTATCTAATCGATCTTTGTTGATAGCAATGAAATATTGTGATACTATTTTAGCCATCTCAAGTAAAATAAAAGGTATCTTTTATTTACTCCATGTCTACCTAAATTGACTAGAAATATTATGACTTCACCTCCAAAAGTTCAATAGATATACTAGCAAATTAGGCATTCAATCTGTTTTTTCGCGAACTAGACCAAATTACCCTTCTCATTAGCTAAGAAATATTCAATAGCCTCTAAAATGAAATTAATGAACTTAGACCTAGCGGCTAATCCAGCCTATGCTTGATATGGAGTGATATGACTATTAGGGAACCTACCAATGGATTATCTGTTGGTATTGGTTTCTGGCTCATTATATCTAACAAAGATATAAATTGTGGATTAGCTATAAGATGATTAGCTAATCTTCTACTTTCCGTTGAGCGTCCAATCATATTCAATATAACTAACCTGCGCGTCTGCGTCTATCTGAGTATTACTATATTTATTAAGATAGCTAACTATATCTTCGGGAAAATCTTTAGCATACCATTCGAAGATTTTGCTAATCTGTACTGATTCCACTGATAATTTATTATATGCCGAATTATTAATAAATGTTTTAGCTCTTGCCTCCAAATACGCTTGTATATTGTCTGCTGTCCAAGCCCTATTAAGTATCGGTGGACAAGATTTGGCTGCGCAATTTACTGCGAAGTGGATTCTTGGTTCATTAAATTTTGCCCTGATTTTATTATTTTCAATATCATTGAGAGATAGTTTTTCGTCACCTATAGATAGCCATTTATTGTCGAAAACCTTCCCACCATATAGATCCATAATACTCTCCACAGGATAGTTATCTACTAATAACTTAATCGTATTGGCATTATAAGCATTAATCCAAAAAGCTAGTTTCTCATTTTTACTTGCAGAGGATTTTGGTACATTCTGTGACAAATAATCCAAATATTTATCAAGTATAATCACCTTATCTTTAATAGCCTGATAATCCACTTTACCAGAACTGCTTACATAAGACGTAAGTAATGCATCGAATGCAGAATGATCTATACCTTTTACTTTAACAGAACTAGTTGTTTTATCCTCTTTAAAGGGTTTATTTACCTTGTTTCTTGTTTGCTTAACTAGTAAATTAATTGTTAACTCTCCATTTACTTCATTTGTCGTTTTTGGAGTTATTTCTGTATTAGTACTAGATGCGGTTTCATGGTAACCATAATTTTCAGTTTTCTGATTACCATCCATTGCTGAAATAAATCCTCCTGTGATTGCCATTATGGCAATAGTTGACTTAATATTCTTCATCTCTTTTTTCCAAGTATTCACTAATACTAATACAAATTAAACTTAAAAATATGTAATCTAACTTACTTGCAATTAACAATCTTCTAATCGATTGTGTCTAGAATATGTTCTTTAAATCATTGCAAAGTATCAAAAAAACCCACTGCCAATCTCATAAAACTTAAGGTTGCCTTAATTATTTACTCTATAATCAAGTCTTAGAGTCATGCTTCTAGGAGCCTCTAATTTTCCTGGTCTTTGGGTATATTCCAAATTATTAAAATTATCAATCAAGAAGGATAATTTAAGCGTCTTCCATTCGTAACTCGCTCTTAGGTTAAGAATATTATTCCCTTGATTATGAATCGAACGATACGCACCAATCTGTGGTGGACCTAACAATTCGAATGCGCTATCTATAGCAATCATATGACTGGTTCTATTATATGCCAATCCTATTGTAGCACTTTTAAATGAAGCTTCTACATCTACTTTAGCATTGTGTTTTGTTCTGTATTTTAATACATTTTCATCAGAAGAAGATGAAATTTGTAGTTCCTGATTGAAATCATCATAAGTAGGATCTATGTAAGTATACCCCCCAAACACTCGAATCGGCACAGGTCCGATATTCGCTTTACCCACTAACGAAAATTCAAATCCCTTGATAGTTGTGTTTCCCACATTTTGCGACTGAAACCCTAATGCTGGTTGAGTGATTATTGTAAACTCAGTCATATCTTGGTATCGCTGACAAAAAAAGGATGCATCTAGATAACCTTCAAGACCAAAAACTCTGACTCCTTGCTTCATTCCTATCTCTGTTGTCCATCCTTTCTCAGGGCTCAAATCTGGATTAGGATATATAGTAAAACTAGAAAATGTGGTTACAATAAATCGCTCTGTGATAGTAGGAAATCTATATCCCTGACCAAATGAAGCTCTTATGTTAGAATACTTTGCCAACTTATAATTAAGTCCTAATCTTGAAATCATTTCACCATCAGATATTCTTCCATCTGGTATTTTGATTCCATTAAAAATTTCAGGAGTTTGTTGTTCATTGTATTCATACCTTGCTCCTGCAGTTACCCCAAGTTTGCCAACAGACTTCTCTACTTGTCCATAAACTGCATTATTCTTAGCTACGAATGTCGTATCACCAAACAACTCAGAATCACTACTACCTGACATCAATACCACTCCCCCTACAAATTTTATTTCTCTCGGTAAAGTAGTTTGATATTGATACTCCCCAAAATAAGTATCCGAAGTATTTCCTTGATTATTATTGTTATCATTATCTACTCTGGAATATCTAGTTCGTAAAGTATGTTCATCACCATTATCAGAAAAATATTTTATACTAGGATCAATATAGTAACGCATGCTGTTACTCTTAGTGATCGAATTAGTAAATGGAGTGTAGATACCATTCAACGCATTATTCCAAATGAAAAAACTAGAATTATCCAATTTATTAAACACCGAACTTAAACTTAAGAGCCAAGAATCATTCAATCTATAACTACTAGTAAATCCCATTCTATAGCGATCTTCATAAGTATCTTTGTTCCAACTGTCTAATTTTCTATACAGTCCATGCACCATGAGATCAACCTCTCCAAACTTCTGAGCGTGCATCGCACTTACTTGCTTTCCAGAAGGTCTATTATCATCCTTGTACCATTTCTTTCCATAATCGTCTGGATCACTTGGATCACTATATGTTGTTGCTGATACAGCTAGTTCTGTGCAAGGTTTTATTCCGGGCTTGATTCTACGTAGATTAATAATTCCATTCAAGGCTGACGAACCATAGAGCGAAGAAGCTGCACCTTTGACAATCTCAACTTGTTCCGTAGCTTCGATAGGTAGATCATTCCAATTGGGAAATCCTGCATCGACTTGCAGCGCAGGCATATCATCAACAAGTAACAATACCCTACTCCCTGCACCGTACGAGAATCCTGATCCTCCTCGAATATTAGCTTGACCATCCACCATTTGAACGCCTGGCACTTTGTCCAAGACATCTTCTGCAGAAGCAGCATTAGTACTAGATATATAATCGGATTGTAATACTTCTATGGATACAGTGGACTCGCTAACTCGCTGCTCATATTTACTGGCAGTGACGGTCATCTGATCAAGTATCATAGTAGTAGGCGAAAGTTTGATATACTGATTATTCTCGCCAGAATTATGTACAAATGACTCTGTAATATAGCCTAAATAGCTTATTGTCACTTCAAGAGACTTTTGATTAGTACGAATGCTATAATTTCCATTCGTATCTGTGATCGTATTCCCTAAATCATAGCTAACATTAGCTCCTATTAGAGTTTCTTGCGTTTGTGCATCTACGACAGTACCTACTAAATATTGGTTTTGGCCATAAAAGGTTGTCACAAAAAAAGAAAGTAGCAGTGTGTGTATTAGCTTCATAGATCAAGTAGTTATAAAGCTAATATACTGAATTACAGCATAGATTGATCTATACTGTTCATGATCTTGTAAAAATCAACTTTTAAAAACATAAAGCATAGTTCTAATATATAAGCCTCACGCAACCGACTTACCATTACTGCATCTTCTTGACTAAAGCTAGGTTTGCGTCGAATAGATCCTACCGTTACTTCCTCCTCCACGATATCAAACGTTTCTCTTATTCTACATGAAAATCTCAAAAGCAGCAAAAAATTATCAACATTTAGATCCAACTGTATAGCTAGTAAATTGGCATCTTGTTCAAACATTTCATGGCTCCATTGAAATTAGATTGCAATAATTTTAATCTATTAATAGGTTTTGTCATCTCACTTCCAGATACTCTACTAACTCTTCGAAACAATTCTAAATAGAAGTTGCGTCATGAAGTTATGTGATGTTTATTTTAATCCTATTAAATATAAATTCGAACAAGAGCAATAGCCTTATCTATCCTCCATTCAAAATTCTCAACACCAAGCCAGGACTCAACTCTCTACCTTTCGCCTTTTCTTTTATCTCATCAAAGCTAAATCTGAAGTTGCATCCTGACTTCCATTCTGTACATCCGTAAGCAGTTTTACCTCGCATGATCTTTCCTACTTTACACTTAGGACAAGGAGGCATAGAGTTATTTTTGTGGGCTTGTTTAGTGAAAGTTTTATTTTCAAATTCTAACTGCCCGTCAGTATTGAGTTTAATAATCCCTTCTACTTTTTGACCATTTACCATAAAGCCTTTGAGTTTTGTAGTAGCTTTCTTCTCAATCAATCTTTTGACTTGATTATCGGTGAGTTTTTTATCAAGATATTTAAAAGGCACTCTCAACCCACAACCTGACTTCCATTGGGTACAACCGTAGCCATATTTTCCTTTCAGAATTTGACCTTGATTACACTTTGGACAAGTGATATCTGTGAGTGATTTCTTAGGTACTTTTGCTTTAGTGACTCCAGTAGATTTTTTACCCCAAGAGTTACCTTTTTTTATTCCACTTTTAGTATTGCTAGGTGTTTGAGCGCTAAATTTTGCCGTCACATTTTCCATACGTACTTCCGTTACTAGTTCCTCTACCATCTGTTTCATTTCATGGATAAATCTACCAGCGCTATAATCACCGTTTTCTATATCCTTGAGTTGTTTCTCCCACTGTCCAGTGAGCTCTGCAGACTTGAGTAATTTATTTTGGATAGTACCTATCAGTTGAATTCCTACTTCTGTTGGAATCAGTTGTTTCCTATTTCGCTTAGCATACTTCCTACGAAATAGCGTCTCTATAATATTGGCTCTGGTTGACGGCCGACCGATTCCATTGGCTTTCATCAATTCACGTAATTCATCATCGTCTACTTGCTTCCCTGCTGTCTCCATTGCTCTTAGGAGTGAAGCTTCCGTATAGTTCTTTGATGGCTTAGTTACTTTCTCTACAAAGTTGGGCTTATGTGGACCACTCTCTCCTACTAAAAATGATGGTAATAACTTCTCGTCATCCTCTTTCTTCTCATCGTTTTCATCGAGTACAGATTTCTTCCGTTTAGGGAATAATACTCTCCACCCTTCATCAATAATTTCTTTTCCCTTAGCCACGAATTTTACCTCTGCTACTACTGCATCTACTTGCGTCTTAGCGACCTTACAATCAGGATAAAATACAGCAATAAACCTTCTCACTATCGCATCATAGACTTTGGACTGATCAAGTCCTAGCGATTTTTGCTCTCCGGTAGGAATTATTGCATGGTGATCAGTAACTTTCTTATCGTTGAATACCTTCTTGGATTTTCTTATGCTCTTGCCCAAGAGTGACTCTGTGAATTCCGAATAACTCTTCAATCCCTTGAGAATTGTTGGCACTTTGGGATACATATCATTAGGTAAAAACACTGTATCTACTCTCGGATAAGACACTACCTTCATCTCATACAACTTCTGTACTATCTTAAGTGTAGTCTCTGCCGTATAATTAAATTTATTATTACAATACACTTGCAGACCTGTCAAATCAAATAGCTTAGGAGCGTATTCTTTTCCGTCTTTCTTTTCGACTTTAGATATATGAAGGTCTTTGCCTTTTACTTGATTGAGGAGCCACTCTCCATCTTCTTTTTTGAAGAATTTCCCTTTTATATTATTGAATTGTGTATCTCGATAAACCGTCTCCAATTCCCAATATAGCTTCGGCTCAAAATTTTCTATATCATGATAGCGATTGACAAGCATTGCTAAAGTAGGAGTCTGTACTCTACCGATAGACAGCACCTGTTTATAGCCACCATACTTAAGCGTATATAACCTTGTAGCATTCATACCCAACAGCCAATCACCAATTGCTCTAGAGCTACCTGCATAATAAAGATTATCAAACTCTGATGAAGGCTTTATGTTTTTAAATCCACCTCTTATCGCCTCTTTAGTTAAAGAAGAAATCCATAAACGATCAACAGGGCCTTTATAATTTGCTTGCTTGATGACCCATCGCTGTATCAGTTCTCCCTCTTGTCCTGCATCACCACAGTTGATTACAATTTCTGCTTTCGAGAATAATGATTTAACTATTTTGAATTGTTTCTTGACCCCTGCATCATTCTTGATTCTAGTCTCAAATCGCTCAGGCAACATCGGTAAAGTATCCAAGTCCCAGCGCTTCCATCTCTCATGATAGTCATGTGGTGCATTGAGTTCACAGAAATGGCCAAATGTCCAGGTAACTTGATAGCCATTGCCTTCGTAGTAGCCGTCTTTACGATTCTTAGCACCAAGAACATTGGCAATCTCTTTGGCTACAGATGGTTTTTCGGCTACACAGACTTTCAAAGGGAAAGATTATTTATTGTGAATGAATAAGATCGATAAATTCAATCATACGTAAATTTAAGTATTAGGTATTCAATAAGAGAATGAGCAATTAAATATCAGCTAGAAAATACCTTACCATCACGAGTGTAGTAGTAGTAGGATCAAGGTACTATCAGATATGGTAATAGTGACCATAAAGTAGAAATCTTACTATTTGTTAGAAAAATCTATTGACAAGTTTTAAGACTCTCTCATTATACAATCTCACACTCTCAATATCGCATTCTCACAAAACCTTATTACTTCAACTTAAAACTATCGAGATACCAGTCCATTTCATCGTTAAGACTAAATTCTTTTTCTGAATACACTTTGATATGATAAAATCTATCACCTACAAAAAACATACGTGACTTCATTACATACGCATCATTCTTGTATTGACAACGATATAAAAAACCATCGATACCATCTACTGAAGATTCAGAACTGTAGGAAAGCGTACCTCCAATCTCGTATGATGTCGCTTGAGCGGTTTGCTCATAAAAAAAAAGTTTCAGCGCTGTGCTGTCCTCAGGAAAAGTGCCTTCTGGATAATCGTAATATTCTATGAGGTACATTAGGTTTGGATTCTGATCATCATATTGAGGTGCCACCATATATGAGTGTAACTCCATAGCTCCTATGCTTGTTGTGATTTCTTTGACAAGGTACTCTGGCTCACTAGGTGCAGCCATTGTAAATGCTCCGTCCCTAGATTCGAAAGTGACCCAATTGGACCAATTGGTAGACTGAGACCAAACTGATGTTGATAGTAACAATGAAAACACTATAATCAAACCTTTTAATAGTAACATATATGCTTTATTTGTCAGTTAGTTATTTTCTTACTCCTATGCTACCGTCATCGAGCTACATAAAACTTCGCTGATCCGTAAGGATTAACATTTTCTTATTAATGGCATGCGTTTGTATATGCTGCAAAGATGACAAGATTTCCAATCAAAGCAATGCCACCGCAGCAGAAATCTATCTTGACGACTTCCAATCCAATCCATTTAAGTGGGGAAATATAGATATGAAAGGTAACATCACTACCAAAGCTCTACATTAAGACAATCGTGACTTTACCGAAGGACTCGCTGCAGCAAATTACAAACTCTTGGTATTGTCATACCTAATCTATCTTTGATCCCTTACAGGCTGAATAATACCAATCGCAGCGGTTTTTTATTTGCACTAATACCCATTTTAGAAGGTATCATTATTTTCATATTTATGAAAAAAGAAGGCACTTACGACCCCAATGAATATAAACTAAATCCAAAATCAATTTCTTACGAAAACTAATACTAAAGCAATGATCTTACATAGATTTAATATATACTTTAATTCACTTGATTATATTTGCATCCCAATGCTAAAACTTGTTTTCCAATTATAACAACACAAATAACATATATGGAATTTGACATAATCATAATAGGCTCAGGACCAGGCGGATATCCTGCAGCGATAAGAGCTTCACAGTTAGGATTGAAAGTAGCTGTAGTTGAGAAAGAATCACTAGGTGGAGTATGTCTTAACTGGGGATGTATTCCTACTAAAGCTCTTCTTAAAAGTGCCAACGTATTTGACTATATCAATCATGCTGCAGATTATGGCATCAAAGTAGCTAAACCCAAAGCAGACTTTGGAGGTATGATCAGCAGATCTAGAGGTGTAGCAGATGGAATGAGCAAGGGTGTTCAATTCCTTATGAAAAAGAATAAAGTAACAGTAATCAAAGGATTCGGAAAGCTAGCAAGAGGAAAAAAAGTAGTAGTAACTGATTCTAATGGGAAGAAAAAAGAATATTCTGCCCCTCACATTATCCTTGCAACAGGTGGGAGAGCAAAAGAACTTCCTAGCCTTCCGATAGATGGAAAGAAAATCATTGCTTATCGTGAGGCAATGACATTATCCAGTCAGCCAGAGAAAATGGTTGTGGTAGGAGCTGGAGCGATAGGCGTAGAGTTCGCTTATTTCTACAATTCAATTGGAACGGAAGTAACAGTAGTAGAATATATGGCTCAAGGACTCGTACCACGAGAAGATAAAGATATTTCTAAAGAGCTTACTAAAGTATTTAAGAAAGCTGGAATCAATGTAATGGCTAATACAGCCGTACAAAGCGTAGATATAAGCGGCAAAGACTGTAAAGTAAAGGTCAAGAACAATAAAGATGGTAGCAAAGAAGAAATCATAAAATGTGATATAGTTCTATCAGCTGCAGGAGTTTCTCCTAATATTGAAGGTATTGGCCTAGAGGCATTAGGCATCAAAACTGAAAGAGGACTAGTTCAAGTAGACGAATACTATAGAACTAATATACCAGGTATCTATGCTATCGGTGATGTAGTACCTGGAGCCGCATTAGCACACGTTGCTACTGCTGAGGCATTGATATGCGTAGAGAAAATAGCTGGAGAACACGTACAACCACTGGATTATGGCAATATACCTTCCTGTACTTACTGTGCACCTGAAGTAGCTAGTGTAGGCATGACTGAAGTAGAAGCCAAAGAGGCAGGATATGAGCTCAAAGTGGGTAAATTTCCATTCTCAGCAAGTGGAAAAGCAAGTGCTGCAGGCGCTAAAGAAGGCTTCGTGAAAGTTATCTATGATGCGAAGTATGGTGAGTTACTAGGTGCTCACATGATCGGAGCTAATGTTACTGAAATGATCGCCGAGATGGTCGTAGCTAGAAAACTAGAGACGACAGGACATGAAATCCTCAAAGCTGTACATCCCCATCCTACTATGAGTGAAGCCATAATGGAAGCTACTGCGCAAGCATATGGAGAAGTAATTCACCTATAATTTAAAACCTACTAAACTTTTTGTTTTAGAACTAGATTAGCAGGTAAAGAGCAAATATTTTACAAACTTGGAATAATTTATTTAAAAAATAAACAGCATAAAACTTGTAGGTTTATCTTAATTTTAAAGAGAACTGGTGTTAAATTAAATGGTAGAAAGGACAATTTAATGAGCTTAAACCTGACGCTGAAATAGAAGCTACAAAAGACAGAAAACAAATTGTACAAGAAGCTGTAGTAAGCTCTACGAGTTTTGGTAGAGATGATCTATCAATAAAAGAAGAGGTTGAGATCGCCACCAGTGCTTAGCCAAACTGAATCATAAGCAGATAGCGAAAAGGTAATTCTTTCACTAGAAAATTTCGAAGGATTAGCAACAGTTGATGAAAGAATATCTGTAGGACTAATAAAAGATGTATCCGTGTTTTACTAAGTGAAAGATGAAGATCCTCTATCTAAAATTGCTAAATTTCACTACGGTGATCCAATGAAATACATGGAAATATTTGAAGCTAACAAGCCAATGTTAAAAGGTTCATCATTGATCTAACTCGGGCAAATGCTAAGAATACCACAAGACTAATATATACTAGAATCTTGAAGATTAATGAGAGGTCAATAGAAATACTGTTGGCCTTTTTTAATACCAATATCCAAACTCTTGTTCTAATGTTCAATGCAACCAATAGAAAGATAGCCTATCAGCATCATAGTCGCTAAAACACATTATAAGCAGTAACACAACAACTCTGATAAACTCTACTTATACCGTCAAGTAAAGCAAAAGAGCCAAAATCTATCGCAATGATCTAGATAAATTAGCGTTAAATAAATAACCGTCGATAAAGTAATTGCCGATGTTACTTAATCAATATTGCTTTAACCCGTTGTAATAACTAAATGATATACCCCACTTTTCAGTACTTTCGTCTCATTTAAATCACCGTACTTACAACACATGTCTGCATTAGGTCGATATCTCTCGTATTACAGCAAGGCCGTCAATGCCTATCAAGTGCATTCTCCAGCTGTATATAACTTCATTACTAAAGTATTAGACCAAGAAAAGGCATATTACAAATATGAAGAAATAGAACACCTTCGAGAATTGTATCTCAATTCAGAAGACAGCATCCCATTCATCGAATTAGGTGCTGGTTCCAAAAAGCTATCAGGAAATACACGTCGGATTGCACAAATAGCTAAGACATCATTGAGTCCGGTAAAAACATGTAGAATACTTTTCAATGCCGTGAAGTGTTACAATTGTAAGAATATATTAGAACTTGGGAGTTCGTTAGGTATATCTACCGCTTATCTGGCTGCTGTAAATAATGATATAAAGGTGATCTCTCTAGAAGGTAACCCTGCATCGGCCGATATAGCTCGACATAATGCAAAGCAACTTGAACTACCCAATATTGAGATCGTAACCGGCATCTTTGAAGAAACTCTTACGCCTACTTTAGGTCGAATGAAACAAGTAGATCTCGCATATTTAGATGGAAATCATAGTTACGATGCTACGATAGAATATTTTAACAAGATACTACCTTACTTAAATGAAAATAGTGTGATTGTCTTAGATGATATTTACTGGTCAGATGGCATGCTCAATGCTTGGAAGCAATTAATCCAACATACAGCCGTAACTTACTCAGTCGATATTTATAGTTCTGGATTTTTGTTTTTCAATAAGAGTATGAAATCAAAACAAAACTTCGCACTCATAGAAAACTGGAAAAAGATATGGCAAGTTGGCCTGTTCAGTAAAATCAAAAAATAATTAAATAATAGCGCTTAGTCACCGAATATGCATCTAATCTGTCCTATATGTCAGTTACCATTAAAGTTATCTGAAAGCACATACAGATGCAAAAAACTTCATAGCTATGATGTCTCAAAGGAGGGATATGTCAATCTGCTTCCCGTTCAAAAAAAAAATAGTAAAAATCCAGGCGATAGCAAAGAAATGATCAATGCAAGAAGATTGTTTCTCGAAAGTGGATATTATGCACCATTGGTGGATCATCTCATAAAAACTATAGAGCATAAGGAAAATGCTTTGTTACTAGATGCAGGATGTGGTGAAGGATACTATGGCGCACAAATCAAACAGTACATAAATGATCTCGACATCATAGGTTTTGATATTTCGAAAGAAGCTATTAAAAAGGCGGCTAAAAAATATAAAGATCAATTCTTTTTTATTGCTGGAATGAACGAGATTCCAATAGCTGACCAATCTGTAAGTACATACTTGACGATATTTGTTCCCATTGAAGCATCCGAAATCAATCGCATCCTAGCTGATAAAGGACAAGTAATCATCGTATCTGCTGGCCCTAATCATATGAGAGAAATAGCCGAAGAAATATATGAATCTTACATTCCTCACGATTACGATCCTAGTCTTGTGCTATCATCACAATTTGATTTAATTAACAAAGAGATAATAACGTTTACTATCACGCTAGAAGAGAAAGATGAGAGAAAATCAATACTGCAAATGACGCCCTATTATTGGAGTGCTAATGAAAAAACTCTTGGTAAAATCCTTGCTAAAAATTTAACAATCACCTGTGATTTTAAGATTAACGAATTTCGTAAAAAGTGATTGGAGAACCATAAAACTAAAAGAAGCCGAAAACATTAACGATTCTTAAGTATAATTTATATCAAAAATAATACTATTATTTTGTCTTCTTGATCACATCGAATATTACTTGAGCATATTGATAGTTAAATCTATTAACATCCGCTTGGTACTCTGTTTTTACTTGCTGAAGCATTTTTATTAATAGAACTTATCTAGTAGTTTGGTGTTTACCTAAGATATGTTATTGTTTCTACTTTAAAAATTTGGCTTTAAACTACTAGGAAATTTCTTTACGTACTATTCTAGCCATTGATATTGTTCCCAGAGCATGTACAAGATGGATTCTTTCGCCGTGTAACCATGGTTTTCTCTCGGCAACATTACTTATCTTACTGTAGCTCCCAAGTAAATACTTGAGAGCTAATATAAATTTGTTTAAAATTTGCGCCTATTGCTTTACTCCTTCAAGAGTCGCTATATCTGCTATATCATCAAGTGATTCAGTTTTGAAAACTATATCTAATTGACCTTCCACAGTCTGTCCATCATTCATCATTTCTACTCCTCCTGCAAAAACAACCTCTACTGGCATACCTGTTAGTATTGGGTTTATAGCTCCACCATCGGGAAGATTAAATACATCATCTACCAAAATAGAATCACCAACTGCTATTCCGTCTAAGAAAACTGGTACACTTTGTATGGTAACACCAACTAATACCTCGTTTGCATTTGAGATACCAGGTGTTATGGTAAAAGCCAAAGAATCTTGATCCAACAATCCTCCAAGATTCTGGAACGTCATACTCCCTTGGTAGTTCCCAATAAATTTATCTCTAGCATACACACAACTATTATCTGATTCTGTAGCATCAGCGTTATAATTTTCTGCTTCAGAGTCCGTACAACCCATTATTGTAGTTGCTCCTCCACCATCGTCGTCTTTACCGCAAGAAGTGAATATTGTAGCAACCACAGCTATTGCCAGAAGGTATCTTAGATTTAGTATTGATTTCATAATTATTAATTATTGTAATTTAATCCATAAATATAAGTATAATACTTAAACGAAATCAAGAATGCCAATGTGATGATCGATAACTACTTTCCTTCTAAAGCATTAACATAATCTACAGAGCCCAATCGAAACCTAAATGGAATACCCGATTGCTTTTGGATCAAATGTTCTGCTCTACAAAAAATCGGTAAGTCGGAAAATTTCCACTCCTTCGTCCAAGCGTTAGTATTTAGATCAGGATAGTTGGCTTTATGCTGAAGTTCTGATGATTTTTCTAAGGATTCAATGCTAAAATGATACTCAGAGAGCATTAATTGAATAGAACCATCGTTTTCCACATTGACACTAAAATGGTCTGTGACATCATAACTCCTATCGATCTGAGTTTTGAAGATGTCAAATAAAGGGTCCTCAGAAAACTGTGCAGCCAACATTTCTACACCGCTACCAAGGCTTATCATAAGCACTAGTACCATTTGAGCGCTTACTTTGATAATTTCCTTCATCTTTACTTTTATCGTTTTTATCTCTATTACTTCTTTTAAAGTTACTTTTCTCTCTATTGACTTTGTCACTTCCTTTATCGAAGCTTCTGTCATTGTTGTTTTTCGCCTTATCCTTGCCTTTCGTCTTCCTGGTTCCTGAGTACATTTCAAATTTACAGAATTTTGAAGGGATAGGTCCGTTCATCATAGATATACGCCGAGATGCACGCAATCCTATACTCTTGAGTCCCTCTTCGTTTCCAGCGATAATCCAAGCTTCAGACCCAGTGTAAGCAGACTTGAGCGTATCGCCAATAAATTGATAAAATTGAACAATGTCTCTTTCCCTGAGTCGCTCATCGTATGGAGGATTCATGACGATATGGAATTTTTCATCACTTTGCTGAGACTTGAAGAAATCACTCTTCTCCACTGAAATATAATCTAACCAGCCTAAATGACCGATATTCATTTCTGTAGCTTTGAGTGGACGTAAACCTTTATCTCTAGCGATAATCTTAGGCAGATTGCTGTAGTCTACTTCTACATCTGTCACCTTATCCCACAGATCATTATCGAAGTCTCTCCATTGCTTAAATCCAAATCTACGATCCTTATCTTGTGGAGGTCGACCGGCTGCAAGAGTTAATGCTTCCATCACCAAAGTACCAGAGCCACACATAGGGTCTAGGAAAGTGGTCTTCTTATCCCAGCCAGAGAGTAGAATCATACCTGCTGCTAATACTTCATTAATCGGAGCAGGAACTGAATGTGTCCTATACCCTCTTCTATGTAGCGAATCTGATGAACTATCCAAAGAGATAGTAACTTCACTATTGTATATTCTGACGTGGACCTTGACATCTGGAGTCAAAGTATTCACATCCGGTCTACGGCCTTCTAGCTTTCTCCACTTATCCACTAGCGCATCTTTAGTCTTCAAAGCTATATACTTGGAATGTGTAAATTGGTGAGAAGATACCACTGCATCAATAGAGAAAGTCTGATCGATGTCCATATAATTATCCCATGGCAAATCGAATACCTTATCATACAAATCTTCTTCGTCCTTTACAGTAAATATATGTACAGGTACAAGAACTCTTATTGCAGTTCTCAGCCAATAATTAGCCTTATAAAGTAACTCTTGGTCTCCATGGAAACCTACAGCTCTGTGCATTATTTCTATATCTTTTGCTCCTAAGTCTATAAGTTCTTGAGCCAGTACTTCCTCTAAGCCTTTGATGGTTACTGCTGTTATTTTCATTTCTGCGTATCTTTCATTGCAAAATCAGACTACAAAAGTGCCTTTTATTATGGGGAAAGGGAAATATAGATAGTTAAATGCGATAAAGCTAATATCACTTTGGAATCCTCAAACCAGCAGCAGCAACTAATGAATTGGTTATCGACATATCCAATTAAAGCGAATCAAATGTCTTACAAATCACTAGCCCTAATCTTCTTCCTTGTAGCTTTGAGATCAGATCTTACTTTCTTATTCTTCTTGCTTTCTTGAATCGAGGCTTTACTAGGTTTTGTTTTCTTTCTCCTTTTGGGTTGCTTCAGCGATTTCTTGAGAAGTGCCAAAAGCTTTTTTATTACTTTTTCTTTATTGGTGAGTTGTGAACGATCTGTCTGATGATGTAAGACTAGCTGCCCTTTTCTATTGATTTTATTCTTTAATTTTTCTAAGAGAATTTCTTTTTGATCTTCAGTGAGTGATGTTGATTCTTTTACATTGAATTTTACGGTGACTTTAGTCTCGACTTTATTAACGTGTTGTCCTCCTGCACCGCCTGATCTCGATGTGGTGTATTTTAGCTCTTCTTTTAGCTTGTTAGTGTCTATCGACTCTAAAGGGTTCATTGTGTAATTATTAATCATTTCTGTCGTCTCTTCAAGGATACATAACCTTGATGTGACTCGCCAATTCACAAATTAGATGTGCAGTAGATTCTCAATAATAAACGAGGCATTGAGTGTCTAAATTACATAACGGTTCTGTATTCCTCGAAGTCTTAGACAATCTCAAAGTCGAAGGCGACTTTTCCCTAAGTCTGTATCACTCCTACATTAAACTTCTCTATCTGAGCGTTGTCTGCTACTCTCAGCCCCATGGATAACCAATCTCTTGTTTCCCTTGGATCTATAATCGCATCCAACCATATTCTGCTAGCTGCATAATATGGACTTGTTTGTTCTTCGTATCTGTCATTTATTTTATTGTGGAGCTCAGTCTCTGTTGCCTCGTCTACTTCACCTTTGGCTTTCATCGAAGATACTTGTATCTGAGTGAGTACTTTGGCAGCTTGCGCACCTCCCATTACTGCGATCTTAGCAGTAGGCCATCCTATTATAAATCTTGGATCATAGGCCTTACCACACATCGCATAATTTCCTGCTCCATATGAGTTACCTACTACTACACTAAACTTAGGTACTGTACTATTTGATACTGCATTGACCATCTTTGCGCCATCCTTAATGATACCACCATGCTCTGATCTCTTACCGACCATAAAGCCTGACACATCGTGGAAGAATACCAATGGAATTTTCTTCTGATTACAATTCATAATGAACCTTGCAGCCTTATCTGCTGAATCAGAATATATCACTCCACCGAACTGCATTTCCCCTTTAGCATTCTTGACTACTTGGCGATCATTGGCTACTATACCCACAGACCATCCATCAATACGTGCATAAGCAGTTATAATAGACTTACCGAACCCTTCTTTGTATTCTGTAAGTTCTGACCCATCCACTACACGCTTGAGTATCTCTCTCATGTCGTAAGGTTTAGCTTTGGCCGAAGGATAATGTCCGATGATTTCTTTTGGGTCTAGCTCTGGTTTCACAGCTTTGATACGATCTATTCCTGATTTCGGTTCGTGTCCTAGCTTAGATACTAAATCTCTGATCGTGGTGAGACAAGTCTTATCGTTAGGCATAATATAATCTACAACTCCTGACATCTCAGTATGCATCTTTGCGCCACCAAGAGTCTCTTGATCTACCTCTTCTCCTATCGCTGCTTTCACGAGATATGGACCAGCTAGAAATATAGATCCTGTACCGTCTACTATGAGCGATTCGTCAGACATTATTGGTAAGTATGCACCACCTGCGACACAACTACCCATTATTGCAGCTATCTGAGGGATCCCCATGCTACTCATCTTTGCATTGTTACGGAAGATGCGACCAAAATGCTCTTTATCAGGAAATATCTCGTCTTGCATTGGAAGATATACACCTGCACTATCGACTAGATAGATGATTGGAATAAGATTCTCCATTGCGATCTCTTGAGCACGAAGATTCTTCTTTCCAGTGATAGGAAACCATGCTCCGGCCTTAACAGTAGCGTCGTTTGCGACGATCATGCAATCTCGACCTTCCACCTTGGATATACCCATGACTGTGCCACCAGCTGGACATCCACCATGCTCTTCGTACATGCCATATCCAGCGAATGCACCTATTTCAAAGAAAGTAGCATCTTTATCTTTGAGAAAGTCTACACGTTCTCTGGCTGTCATCTTGCCCTTCTTATGTTGCTTATCTATCTTCTTCTGACCACCACCGAGGTATATTGTCTCAAGTTTGTGATATAGCTCTCCAATGTGGATATTCATCTGATCTTCGTTCTTGTTGAATTCTATGTCCAAGGTGCTTTAATTAAGTAGATATTAGTAAAATGATTGATTGAGCATGCGTTGCATATTCCTAATTGGTCAAAGTTAAAATATTCGGACTATTTCTTCTGTCTGACTGCGGCAATAGTTAGGAATTGTATATTAATTTGTTGTTTGATACCTAATCCAATAAGATTTCCCCACTTCGGTCGAAATTGTATTCCCCTTTATCGCATTGATCCTTCGACTGCGCTCAGGCTCACAATGGAATGATATAAACTATCGATTATTATATATTTTTATAAATAAACCGCGGATTGAGAAAATAGAAACAACTATTAAGAAGATATTCTTATGTGTCCTTTAATTTTTTAATCGGTAAGTGTTTTTCACTTCAGTCGTAATTAGTGTTATTCTTGGCCGCAATGATTCTTCAATAGAGCATAGGATTACCATTCAATGCTAGTCTATGACAATGCTAATAATGCCTATATTTGTTATTTATAACTAGATTTTTTCAAAAATGAAAATAGCAGTTTTTCCTGGCTCATTTGACCCAATCACTAAAGGACACGTAGATCTTGTCAATAGAGCGATACCTCTATTCGATAAGATTATAGTGGCTGTTGGCATCAATTCTCAAAAGAGGTACCTTTTTTCACTTGAGAAAAGATTAGAAATGCTTGAGAATGTGTTTGCTGAAGACGATACTGTGCATGTAGGACAATTCGAAGGATTGACAGTAAATTACTGTAAAGAAGAAAGTGCAAGATACTTGCTTAGAGGTCTACGTAGTTCATCAGATTTTGATTACGAAAAGACTATATCACAACTGAATCATATCATTGGTGACGAGATCGAGACTGTCTTTCTGATCAGTAAACCTGAATTTTCTCATATTAGCTCCACGATAGTCCGCGAAATCATCAAAGGCAAAGGTAATATTGAGCCATTTTTACCTAAGGAAATATTAGACACTGTCGCCAACAACAATTTATAAGAGCATCAACCAAGCTTCTTATTATGTGTTACCACAATATGTTGTCGATAAATTAATCCTGTTTACATTTGCCATCCAAACAGAATACACTTACTTAACAGATACAAATAACAATATGTCAAATTCATTTTTAACACCTCCAATTCCGAAGAATGAGCCAGTAAAGAGCTATGGTCCTAAATCTAATGAAAAGAGAGAGATAAAAGCTATGCTCAAAAAACTCAAGAAAGAGAAAAGAGACATCCCTATGTTTATCGGTGGTAAGAGAGTTACTACTAATAAAAAGGTAGCAATACATCCTCCACATGAAATCAAGCACACGCTAGGTCACTACAATCGAGGTACTAAGAAGCATGTAAATGATGCGATAAAGTCTGCATTATCTGCTAAAGATGCTTGGGCAGCGATGCCTTGGCAAGATAGGGCTGCGATATTCCTCCGAGCTGCGGATCTACTCTGTGGACCTTACCGTGCTCGTATGAATGCGGCTACTATGCTCGGTCAGTCAAAGAACATCTTCCAAGCTGAAATTGATGCAGTATGTGAAATGGCGGACTTCTTTAGATATAACGTAAAGTATATGACAGATATGTATGCTATGCAACCAGAGAGTGTAGATGGCATATGGAATACATTAGAATACCGTCCTTTAGAAGGATTTATCTTCGCATTAACTCCATTCAACTTTACATCTATAGCAGCCAACTTATGTGCTGCACCAGCTATGCTTGGTAATGTTATCGTATGGAAGCCAAGTGAGACGCAGATATACTCTGCAGAAGTTATTATGGATCTGTTCGAAGAAGCAGGACTTCCTCCTGGAGTAATCAATTTAGTATATGTTGACGGACCTACAGCTGGAGATGTAATATTCAACCATAAAGAATTCGCTGGGCTACACTTTACAGGAAGTTCTGGAGTATTTAACCATTTATGGAAGACTATTGGTAACAATCTACCCAAGTACAAAAGCTACCCACGTGTAGTTGGAGAGACAGGAGGTAAAGATTTTATAATTGCTCACCCCTCTGCAAATCCTGTCGAAGTAGCTGTAGCATGTATTAGAGGATCATTTGAGTTCCAAGGCCAGAAATGTAGTGCTTCATCCAGAGCATATATACCTAAGTCGATGTGGTCAGCTGTGAAAAAGAAAATGACTGCAGATCTAAAGTCGATCAAAACCGGAACGGTGGAAGACTTCACAAATTATGTAAATGCTGTTATCGACGAAAAAGCATTTGACAAGATTACAAGCTATATCAAAGCGGCTAAAAAAGATAAAGGCGCTAAAGTAATATTAGGAGGTAAATTCTCTAAGACGAATGGATACTTCATCGAACCTACTGTAATATTAGCAAGTGATCCTAAGTATACAACTATGTGTACTGAATTATTTGGACCTGTACTGACTATACACGTGTATGAGGACAAAGATTGGTCTAAGACACTGAAGTTAGTAGATGAGACGTCGCCATACGCACTTACAGGAGCAGTATTCTCTAATGACAGAGCCGCGCTACTCGAAGCTAATCATGCATTACGCAACGCAGCAGGTAACTTCTACATCAATGATAAGCCAACAGGCGCAGTAGTAGGACAACAGCCATTTGGTGGAGCTAGGGCATCTGGAACCAACGATAAGGCAGGATCTATACTCAACCTATTCCGTTGGGTATCAGCTCGTACTACGAAAGAAAACTTCGTGCCGTCAAGAGATTACAAATACCCTTTCTTAGGAGAGAAATAATCATATAAACTGTTGGGGGGTTTTTGTCAAATTCTTATCACCCAATTGAAAAATAGTCACTAACCTTTCGGTTAGTGACTATTTTTTGTACTAACTATTTGAATTATTATATGAGACTTATCCAACAGTATTACTCCCCCTTGTAAATGCCAACATACTGCTCCCCTGGTTTTCTCCAGCCACGATACATTCCTGAAGTATTGAATGGCATAGAAATATTGCCGTACCTATCTAAAGCGACAACACCTCCAGTGCCACCTTTTTCTACAAGTTTTTCGTTAATGATTTTTTCGCCTGCTTCCTCAAGAGTATAACCACCATACTCCATCATGGCTGCTATATCTCTTGCAACAGTGAATCGAATAAAGAATTCGCCATGTCCAGTAGCTGATACTCCGCAAGTAAGATTATCTGCAAACGTACCCGCACCGATTACCGGACTATCCCCTATTCTATCATAACGCTTATTCGTCATACCACCTGTAGATGTTCCAGCAGCTATGTTGCCATTTTTGTCTAAGGCTACACATCCTACTGTACCTTGTTTTTTATCTACGTCATCTGCCGTTAACTCTAGTTCTGCTTCTTCTTCTTTGAGTATACGTTGCAGACTATTCCATCTTCTTTCTGTGTAAAAATATTTAGGATCAACCTGTTCCAATCCTACTTCTGCAGCGAACGTTTCGGCCCCTTTTCCAGCCATCATCACATGCTTACTTTTCTCCATCACAGCCCTAGCCAAAGAGATAGGATGCTTGACATTACTAGTACCTGTAATTGCTCCAGCCATTTGATCAAATCCTTCCATAATAGATGCATCGTGCGCATTCTTTCCTTCATGAGTAAATACTGCGCCTCGTCCTGCATTGAATAAAGGGCTGTCTTCCATAATGCGTATCGTTGCTTCGATTGCGTCTAACGACGATCCTCCTGCAGCTAAAATTTTCTCCCCTACATCTAGCGCCGTATTGAGCATCGCTCTGTAACTAGAGTCTTTTTCTGTCGACATATTTTCACGCTGTATCGTACCGGCACCGCCATGGATTACTATAGCATACTTTGGAGATTTCATTTCAGTCCTAATAGTCGCAGGACTATCATGCCCTTGATCCTCTGCCAGCTTACAAGAAAAAACAATAAGGCTAAAGGCAATACAAGCTAATGACAATCGAATCATAACTTAAGGTTTAGTTCTTTAAATAAGTCCTTGATATCGACTGCAGCATTATGTTCCTTTTTACCCAAGCTGAGTTGTGATTGACACTCATTCCATCTATCCAACCATATCATTGACATACTGAACAGCGGCACGCCTAACAGAATTAGAAATCCGAACCAGCCAAATATTACACAACAAATAATTAAAGCAATTATATAAAATACAATACTAAATATTGTAAATCCTGTTAACCAAATGGACATAAAGAAAATTGATTTTTTTGCCGTAACATTTGCTATTAGCCTTCCTCCAAAAAATGGAATAGCATTGATCATCAGTCCAAAAAATGCAGGAAGTGCGAATACCAATATTAGTAGCATATTCATAAATAAAGAATTGCGACTATGATATCTATTAACCAATGATTTGTATCCATACTGATCAATGATAGATTTAGATTTCGCAAGCCAGTCTTTCTTTTCTTCTTCATTGCGAACATTGATTTCATCCGCTATGGCTTTATCCGCTAGCAGACTAAGTTGCTCTATCTTTACTATTGGAATAGCGCTATGATTTTGCATCGCCTTCCTCAGCAACAATAGATTATTAAGCAAATCGGTATCCTTGAGATCATCAAGATGAATTACGTTTTTCTTTATCTCAGCTGTAATATCAGTGGTCAAGGTACGAATACCTCCATTTACATCATTCTTATATTTCTTATAGTATGTATTCGCCGACATAGGCTCACCAACACTTAGTATCGACTCTGATCTAAATTTTCTATTATCAAAATAATTTAGACCTACGGGGAGAATATCCAACTTCAGACTTTCATCTTTTTCCAATACTTGAAATGCTATTCTTGATAATCCTTTTTGTAACGGTCTTAATCTTTTTTGAGCCTTCGTACCACCTTCAACAAAAATCAATATTGACTCACCTTCTTGAAGCTTCTTAAGAGATATTTCAATGCTCTTGTTATTCTTTCGCAAATTCTCAAATCCATCTTTAAACCTAAAAATCGGAATCTGATTAGTCTTTTCCATCCAATATCTCGCTCCTGGTTTTTCAAATACGTCCCCACGAACTAAAAAATGCAAAGGCCTTGGAAATAAACAGGCCATTGTAATAGGCTCAACAAATCCATTAGGGTGGTTCGAGGCAATTAATAATGCCTTATCCCTTGAGACATTTTCTATACCCTTAATATTGATCTTTCTGAAAAAGATTCGTATCACCCATTTAACCCACAATTTCAAGAAAGCGTATATCATATTCTATGCTCTTTGTCATGAAAATAGATAATGATTGAAATATAAAGCCAAGAACCGTATATTCCAATATATCTTTACCTTCCAAATGTATCACTTTTGAGACAAGACAAAGAAAAATATATAATCATCATCGCTGGACCTACTGCCGTCGGAAAGACTGCACTCTCTTTTGCATTCGCAACTAAGTATAATGCAGAGATATTTTCAGCAGATAGTAGGCAGGTATACAAAGAAATGAGTATCGGAACCGCAAAGCCTACTGAGTCCGAACTTGCACAAGTAAAGCATCATTTTATCAATAATAGGTCCATACAGGATGGATATAGCGTAGGTGACTATCATAACGAGATTACTAAAGCCCTAGCCACCTACTTTGATACTCATGATGTTGCTATACTTACAGGTGGCACTGGCATGTATATACACGCAGTGAGAGCTGGACTAAATAACTATCCTACTGTTAGCGAAGAAATCGTTACAGATTTAGAAGAAACTTTACGTATAGGTGGCATAGAAATGCTACAAAATGAGCTAGAAGAATCAGATCCAGAATACTACGACAAGGTAGATATCCACAATCCAGCAAGATTGGTTAGAGCTTTATCAGTCATCCATGAGACTGGTGAGACATTTACGAGCTTTCAGCAAAAAGAAAAACGCGGTCTACCATATACCATGATACCGATACTACTCACCAGAGATCGAAAAGAACTTTATAAGCGTATTGATGATCGCGTCCATAATATGATGAAGAATGGCCTTTTGGCTGAAGCTAGAGAGCTTTACAATGATAGAGACCTAAAATCTTTACAAACTGTTGGATACAATGAACTCATGCGTCATATAAGTGGTACTATAGATATTGTAGTCGCTGTGGAGCTGATCCAGCGCAATAGTCGAAGATATGCCAAAAGACAGATGACTTGGTTTCGTAAATATGGGGAATGGCATAACTTCCATCCTGATGATCGAACAGCAATTGAAGCATTAGTAGATCAGTCTATTGTTAAACCAAATGCTTGACTCTCGGTTATATTATATATTCCATTTACCGAAACACCTAGTTCTTAATTATTATGTCTATGTGGAAAACAAATCCGACCCTAGAATACCTCAACGAATTAGGTAGAGGTAGCTTACAAGAGCATCTTGGGATAGAATTTACCGAAATAGGGACTGATTATATCAAAGCTAGAATGCCCGTCGACCATCGCACCAAACAGCCAATGGGTCTAATCCATGGAGGAGCCTCTGCAGCATTATCTGAGACTATGGGTAGTATCGCTGGAGTATTGATCATAGAAGACATGACAAAGCAAAGCATTGTTGGTATCGAGATTAATGCTAATCACCTAAGTCCAGCGAAGAGTGGATATGTATATGCTACCACTAAGCCTGTCAAAATAGGAAGAAGGCTGCAAGTATGGAATACTGAAATCCATGATGAAGATGAAAAACTAATCTGTACAAGTCGTCTAACTACCATGATAATAGAGCAATGACTAATAGACAGATATAGACTTTTTATGTCTTCTGTAAGTGAATATCTGCTTGATATACATCGTTAGTTTAGATATCTATTGTAGAAAGTTATATTTGAATTTTAATTGACGACCCCATAGATTGAAACCATATTAAATCAATCATACAATCACAAAATATTTAAAATGAGAATATTTTTACTTGCTTTACTTTCCACAATAACAATTGGGCTATATGCTCAGCCTGATCAAAACCCAGTAAATACTAGCTTACTTGCTCATATAGAATTACCAGAAGGTGAAGATGGGATTGATTGTTGGGGTTATACCGATGAGAATGGTCTTGAGTACGCCATAATGGGAGGAGCTTCTCATACATATATATGGTCCTTAGAAGATTATGAAAACCCCATAGAACGCGCCGCCATATCAGGTACTAATACTGTCTGGAGAGATATGAAAGTATGGGAAGACCATATATATGTAACTACCGATGATTCACAACCCAATAGTAATTATGACGGACTACTAATCATCGATATGAGTGGAGCTCCAGATAATATTACTTACGAGTTTAAAAAAGAAACTTTCAATCTCGGAAATGGAAATGAAATTTTAGGAAGTTGCCATAATATATATATCGATGATGATGGTTATGCCTATTTAGCTGGATGTAATGTGGGCGTAGGTGGAGTTATAATCCTAGATCTTAGTGACAAAAGCGACCCATCTTTTGTTGGCGCTATTGACGACAGATACAGCCATGATGTTTATGTAAAAGATTCGGTTATGTATACTTCTGAAATATATGCAGGTATATTCTCAATGTATGATATTAGAAATAGATCAAACCCTATACTTATCAATAGTGCGCAAACCTCGTTTGATTTTACACATAATACATGGTTATCTGATGACGGTAATTTTCTGTTTACTACAGATGAAAGAGCCAACGCCTACGTCGATGCATTTGATATATCTGACCCTATGGATATACAAAAAATAGATAGGTATCGTCCACTAGATACAGAAGGTAGAGGGGTAATCCCACACAATACGCATTATCTAAATGGATATCTTATAACGAGTTGGTATACTGACGGATTTAAAGTAATTGATGCCCACAGACCAGATAATCTTATTGAAGTTGCGAAATATGACACTTGGCAGGGAGCTGATGGAGCAGATTCACCAGAAGAAGGATTTGATGGATGTTGGGGAGCATATCCTTTTTTTAATAGTGGTAAAATGCTTGCTAGTGACATCAATAGCGGATTATATGTACTAAATGTTGACCTTAAGAGAGCAAGTTATCTAGAAGGAATAATTACTGATGCCAATACAGGTCTACCAGTAGTTAATACAGAAATCACGATATTAGATTCTGCTCTGAATCGCGAAAAAAGTAATATATCTGGGAATTATAAAACTGGACAAGCTGATGAGGGGACTTTTGAAGTAGAATTTTCTCATCCAGATTACGAAGTAGTAACTGCTTTTGCAACACTAGTTAGCGGAGAGGTAACGATACTCAATGTTGAATTGGACCAAAGTTTAATAAATATCAATGTAATAGATTCAAATGGTAATTCTATCGAGGACGCGAAAATATTTATTTCGAGTATTACTGAGGTAATGAAAGAAGTAAGTACAGATGAGAATGGTAATGCATCCGCAGGAGTGAGAGTAAATGAGACATATACTTTACAGGCAGCAAAATGGGGCTATAAAGGTGCAGAAATAAAAGATTACTTTTTTAATGGAACCGAAGAGATAATTATAATTACTATTGACATAGGTTATGAAGATGACTTTTTTGCTGATCTTGGATGGGATATAAACAGTACTGCATCAGCAGGAATATTCATAAGAGGCATTCCAAATGCTACAGTTGTGTCTAATCAAATAATAAATCCAGGAATTGACACAAACAATGATATTGGAGAATTTGCCTTCATAACCGGTAATGCTGAAGATGTGACTTGGACACAAGACGATATAGACAATGGATACACGATAATACGATCTCCCGATATGGATTGGACTGAAAGTGAATCATACAAAGTAGAATTTGACACTTGGTTCTACATAGGAGGAAGTCCAAATGTGCCACGCGATGATTCATTGTTCGTTTTTATGGGAAATGGTATGGAAGAAATACTGATACACAGAGAAACTGAAAGAAGCACAGAATGGACACCTTGGTCATATGAAATATCCGAAAGTGATATCGTATTCAGTGAGAATATGTATATAAGAGTTAGAGCAAGTGATGAAAGAGAAGGTAATATCGTGGAGGCAGGATTTGATAGCTTCAGAGCTACTGCTAAAATAATTGAGAGTACTATAGAAATAGACCCTGATTGGATATTCACAGCAGGTCCAAATCCTCTAACGGAGCAACTATTAATAGAGGCTAAAGATAACGAAGAATCTCAGTTAATCATCACCGATCTGATGGGAAGAGTATTAATCAATCAAAGATTTAGCACTTCAGAATCAATCAATACCAAAGCTTGGAACTCAGGCATGTATCTAATACAACTTAGAGCTGAAGATAGGTATAGTCCTGTAACGAAAGTGGTGAAGCCTTAAGTTAAAAACTACAGCTAACATAAATAAAGAGCTCGTCGTTTGATGGGCTCTTTTATTTCAATTGCTTTTAGATAGTATTCACACATTATCTTTAATATTCATTCCAAATTTAATGATCACTTTCGTGATCCCTAATCAACGTTTGGATAGACAATCTTCTCTTTACTCGTGACACTTGCAATAGTAACCGGCAGTATGGCTTAGTCAATAGACAGAAATCAACACATTACGAAATTTTTTAATATGTAAAATTTATTTCGTATACTTGATGTTATTCGTATTGTTACCCTTGAACTGAATTAGAAACATATTTCTAATTGATTTAAAAAACATCTCCTTATTACAGGCAGATCTCAATACTATAGTTCTTAGATCACTTCAATACATAAATACCTAGACGTATGATCAGAATAACTACAGACATTCCTAAGCACCTTATTTCTACAATCATTACGAGTAATATGGATGAAAAATTAGAGAATGAAGCATTGGAATACAAGGGTTTTGCTGTTAAAATTAAAAGACAAGGAGATCTTAACGTCACCGCGCGCAAGAAATCGATTTATATAGATCTACCACTAGATATCCATATAGAGAAGCAAAATGGATTATTCACCATAGAGGCTAATGGAATTATTCTACTAAATGTGACCATAACTACCAGCATTTCTATCGATCTTCACCTTAATACTAAGACAACTATCGATGGATGGAAATGGCTGGAAGAGCCAAAAGTAAAAGTAGGCATCCTTAATATACCTGTATCTCCATTAGCCAATATGGTAATGAACAGAATAGATGATAGAATCACAAATCAAATCGACTCTAGCATAGCAAAGAAGGTGAATTTTCAAGATCTGATCAATAAAAAGTTGGCTCGTCTTTTAGATTGTAAAAAGATATCTGCAGAGCCAGAACTGTACCTTAGAGCACAATTAGAAGGTATAGAAAGTCCTGGATTTAGAGAGCATACTAACAAGATAGAACTACCATTATACCTTGATATAAAAAATCAGGTTTCTACAGAATATCAAGTATCAGCAGATTGGAATAGCCCGCCTTTTAATTGGATCGATAATGATCCTCTAAAATATAGTCAAGATATCAATATATCACTCAAATACGACCGAATTGAGGACATCATCCAGTCCAAAATAAATGGCCTCGTAATAGGAGGTAAAACACTCAAAGTACACAATGTAGAAATCAATCACGACAAAAAAATACATATTCAAGTAGCACTCACATCACCTATAGAGTCAACACTTACAATCTCAGGTAAACCGGTAATTACAGATGGGAAAGTTCAACTTGAAGGTCTAGAAGTAGATATGAAGACAACTAGTATTATCTATAAGATGACCGCTCCGATAATTGAAAAATTGATCAGATCCGACATCGATGATAGATTCCCGTTAGATCTACAAAAAGTTATTCGCGAACAGATGAGACTTGAATTAACCAAGGCAAAAAACATCGATTTCCTAAATCTGAGGATTAACACCAATGAAGCTAAGTTATCCAACGCACAATTTACTGATAATCATCTCAATGCGACAATTACTACCAAAGAAGTAGAAGTAGTAATACTCCTAGAACACGTCGAAAATATCGATGAAATAATGTCATAGAAGCTGTGATCTGTGTCAACTTAGAGTAAGTTATTACTTTTAACACAAGCTAGAAGTTTTGTTATATTACCTTTGTGGAAAAATAGATACAATTGTATGCAAAAGGCTCTAGAAATATTCCAAGAAATCACTCAAGCATTGCTCGCTGATGAACAGCTAAACCCTGTCGCAAAGTATATACCATCTGCACAGATTTATGATAAGTTAGACCTCAGTTTATCTCATGAGGGTACTGACATGGATAGTTTCAAAAAGTCACTCAAAGACCTAGTGCTAGCTACACCGAGGACAGCCACTAATGCATTTTTCAATCAACTATTTGGAGGTCGTAACGAGACAGCAGTACTAGGTGATCTACTCGCTGTAATACTTAATAACAGTATGTATACTTACAAAGCAGGTGGACCCATGATCGCAATCGAAAAAGAAATCATACGTAATATCACTGATCTGCTGGGCTGGGACGATAAATCAGATGGTACATTAGCGGCAGGTGGATCTATGACAAATTTCAAAGGCATCTTAATGGCTAGGGATGCATTTGACCCAAAAATTAGACATAAGGGAGGAAGAGCAGATCTTGTTCTTTACACTTCCGAAGAATCACACTACAGTATACCAAAGAATACAGCTTTTGCTGGTATCGGTAGAGATAATGTACGTAAGATACCAGCTGATAGTATGGGTCGAATGGACGTAAAGTTATTGCGTCAAGCCATTATAAAGGATAAGTCGGAAGGTCTACATCCAATAATGGTTAATGCTACAGCGGGTACTACTGTATTAGCTGCATTTGATCCATTTGAAGAGATTGCTGAGGTCTGCGCAGAGTACAATATCTGGATGCATATTGATGGTGCGTACTGCGGCTCTGCCATATTCTCTGACAAGTATAGGCACTTACTCAAAGGTGCCAATCTTGCAGATAGTTTTACGCTGAATGCGCACAAGATGCTAGGTACACCACTCAGTTGCTCTATCATAGTAGTGAAAGATAAGAAGCATCTGCACGGTAGTTTCTCTAATGACGCTAGCTATCTATATCAAACAGATGCTGACGATTTTAACCCTGGAAAAATATCTCTCCAATGTGGTAGACGTAATGATGCACTCAAGTTTTGGGCATTATGGAAAAGCATTGGTACCAAAGGACTTGGAGAATTAGTAGATAAGCAGTTTCACCTCGGCGAAGTATCTAGAAACTATATACTCAACAATCCAGATTATAAACTATACAGTTTTGATGATTCGATAGGTATATGCTACAACTACAAGGATATTTCGGCTAGAGACATATGTACTGCTTTATATGAAAAATCTGAACTGATGGTGGGATATGGATCTTTCCATGGCACTGAATTTATCAGATTCGTTACGATCAATTATGGCAATGATGAAGCAGATATTCTTCGTTACTTTAAACAAGTTGAGGAGTTCGTGGAGAAGGAAATGCAGTAAATTTTCAATTAGCATGATATACATCTTACCCCTAAAGTAAAAGGCGAAGAACAAATCGGTTTTGTAAGTCGGACCGATATAAATAAAATAAAATACTGCTATTTATTTTTTGTGAACACCAATACTTCCTCATGAAATGGAATATTATTTGAAGCCACATTGGCTAAATATTTTTTGACTAAACATGTGCAAAAAATAAAAGCTAAAGATTCAATATTTCAAGCTAATTCATAGTTTAAAAAATAAATAAATTTCAGGCTCTTCCTTTAGTTAATGCGTATAAACTTAGAGGCATTATTACTCCGATATGTATTTTACTAATACTTGATATCATTTAATTATTCAAACTACAGCATGCTAGCTAAATACTGCCCTAGATGTAATAAACCGTTCGAATGTCAAATGGCTAATATCGCAGAATGCCAATGTGCTAAAGTAAAAATGTCTCCAAGCCTAAAAAAATGGTTAGCTACTCATTTTGACAATTGCTTATGCAGTAATTGCCTTATTCAATTAGCAGAGATAGATCGAATCGCCCAAATAATACCATTTCCAAAAGAAAATAAAGACGTTGTAATGAAGTACCACTACTATATAGATGCTGGGAAATATGTATTTACAGAGCTTTATCATTATCAAAAAAACCATTGCTGTGGCAATAAGTGTAGACATTGTGTATATGGGACTCAACCAAAATAAAATAATCTAGAAATTAGTTTGATCTGTTGATCAAATTGAACTCTTTCATATTAGAGATTTATATTAATAGAATAAAATATACGCTCAAAAACGCGATGACTTTTCATTCCAAATTATAATATCCTAATAGACTCTTATTATAAAAATGTACCTAAGAAAATTAACTTTGTCATATGGTAAATAAGTATATGTGTCAAATCATCCTTTTTGCAATGATGATAGTCACATTCAATAGTGCTTTTGCACAGCCTGCAGTAGAAGATTTCAAGAAAGTATTCCGATTTGATATGGTGGCTACATCAGGTCCAATTACTGTAGATGGCATAGTAGACGAAGAAGCATGGCAAGGCACTAAGCTCGCCACTGATTTTTGGCAAAAACTACCCTATTTTGCTGAGGGTGCTGATCCTCGTACTGAAGTACGGCTAACTTACGATGATAAGACACTATATATTTCTGCTATTTGTTACCAAACCCAAAAACCAATCATCCAATCATTAAAGAGAGATAAGTATTGGGATAATGATGGTATTGCTATCATATTAGACCCTTTGAATACCAGGACCAATGCATTTATTTTTGGCGTGACGGCGGCTGGTGCTCAGTGGGATGCCCTAAGATCACAAATCAGCGACGTCAATGCTGATTGGAGCAATAAGTGGTCATCAGCAGTACAAGTCACGGAAGAGTATTGGAGTATGGAAATGGCTATTCCACTCAAGATATTAAGATATGATCCTACTAGCAAAGAGTGGGGAATGAACTTTGTGAGAAATCATCTAAATGACAATGAATTTCATAATTGGACTGCTGTACCAGAGTCATTTTGGCCGCCAGATCCAGCATTTGCAGGTAATTTGGTCTGGGATCAAGCACCTAAGGCATCCAAGGGTAACTTCAATCTCATACCATATGTATCCGCCGGAATAAAAAAGCAAAGCAACGAAAAAATAGACCATAATATAAACACTGGAATAGATGCAAGAGCTAGTATTACCTCTACACTTAATTTAGATCTAACGATCAATTCTGATTTCTCTAATATTGAAGTAGACGAACTCGTCACTAATCTTACAAGGTTTAGCATTTTCCTTCCTGAGAAAAGAACATTCTTTTTAGAGAATAGTGATTTATTTGCAGACTTTGGTGTAAGTGGTGCTAGACCATTCTTCTCTAGAACGATAGGTCTAGATAGTAAACGTCAGACCGTACCTATACTCTATGGCATGAGACTGACAGGTAATATCACGCCTACCTCTAGAATAGGAGTCATGAATATTCATTCGCTGAAGAGCGATAATACAGCTAGTCAAAATCAAAGTGCTATAAGCTATCAAAGGAGATTTGGAAGATCTATAATACAAGGTATGTTTCTCAATAGACAGGCATACAATGGAGCTAAGACTATCAGTGGGGACTATGGACGCAATACTAGTCTAGAAGGTATATACACCTCAGACAATGGTCAATACGTAGCCGCAGGCAGTATGCACCATTCTTTCAAAGAAGGTGTAAAGGGGTCGCAAGGATTCTATACTGCATATGCTGATTTTACTAATCCTGTTTGGAGAATTAGATCTGACAATGTATATATGCAAAAAAACTATTTCGCAGACATGGGTTTTGTCGCTAGGATAGAAAACTATGACGCTCAGAGGGATACTACAATCAGACTTGGATACTTTCAAAATTCTACTTCTGTAGATTATAAATATAGACCCTTGCGTGGAGCTATCGCTAGACACAACTTTGGAATCGGTAATGAAATAATCCTCAATTCAGATGGATCATTCAATGAACGAAATACTAATATTAACTACGACATGGTATTACGTTCTAGAGCTGAATTATCTTTTACTATTAACAATACTGCATTAGATCTACTCTATCCTTTTTCATTTCTTTCTGATGGTGTACCACTACCTTCCAAAAAATATAATTTCACATTTATCAATGGAAGATTTAAGTCAGATGATCGTAAAACATTCTCATACTCTGCAGAAGGTCGAATAGGTGATTTTTATAATGGATCACTTCATCAGATAGATTTCAATACTAATTTAAGAGTGACACCTTGGGGAAATATCGGTGTAGGATACCAACATAATAAACTCAGCTTCCCTGATGAATATGGAAAGGGAACAATATCTGCTGTCCTTGGTAAGATGGAAATAGGATTCAATACCAATGTACTGTGGACTACCCTATTTCAATTCCAGGATCAAAATAAATTTATGGGAATAAATAGTCGCTTGCAATGGAGATTTGCTCCTATGTCAGATATCTTTTTGGTGTACATAGATAACTACGATATATTCAATGGAGCTATAGGAAGACAAATACAGACTAATAATAGAGCATTAGTTTGCAAGGTTAATTATTGGTATTAATCAGTTAATATTTAA
>Ga0228675_1000098_pt1 | contig 60833 bp, 56 predicted proteins | sample 36D_rmetaG_FD_182786 | JGI IMG/M metagenome (GOLD analysis project Ga0228675, IMG submission 182786) | Seawater microbial communities from Monterey Bay, California, United States - 36D_r | ecosystem: Environmental > Aquatic > Marine > Coastal | place: USA: California | collected 2016-10-05
AGCGTAGGCTCTCAGCGGTCTATAGCCCGCGCCTGACCCCCCTGATCCAAGGACCGAGCCCATGCAAGGTAGCGCAAATCTCAATGTGATGATCAAAGCCGCGCGCAAAGCCGGGCGATCGCTGGTAAAGGACTTTCGCGAAGTCGAAGCCCTGACCGTGACGATGAAAGGTGCAGGCGACTTTGTCAGCCGCGCCGACAAGCGGGCCGAGGAGATCATCGAAGAAGAACTGATGGCGGCGCGCCCGTCGTATGGTTTTCTGGGCGAAGAAAGCGGCGAAAAAGAGGGTGAAGACCCAACCCGCCGTTGGATCGTAGACCCGCTCGACGGCACCACGAACTATCTGCACGGGATGCCGCACTGGGCCGTATCTATCGCGCTGGAGCATAAAGGCCAGATCGTCGCGGCCGTGGTCTATGACCCCGCTAAGGACGAAATGTTCTATGCTGAAAAGGGCCAAGGTGCTTGGCTCAATGACAGCCAGCGTCTTCGTGTGACGCAACGGACCAAGATGATTGAAACGGTCTACGCCACGGGCTTGCCCTTTGCTGGTAGTAAGTATTTGCCCGCAGCTCTGTCAGACCTTGGTCGGCTTTTGCCCGTCTGTGCCGGTGTGCGCCGTTGGGGGGCAGCTTCGCTCGACCTCGCGTATGTGGCTGCTGGTCGGTACGACGGCTACTGGGAGCGTGGTCTCAAGATTTGGGACATTGCCGGTGGTGTTCTGTTGGTGCGTGAAGCCGGCGGCCTTGTTGAGCCGATCCGTGCTGAGCAAGATTTGCTCAACGACGGTCACGTGGTCGCGGCAAGTGGCGCAGTGTTTGAAAAGTTTTCGAACATCATCCGCAAGCGGCCTGAGTAAGATTTATTTGGCGTGCTCGCCCGGCTGACCCAACTGAGCGGTTGGTCGGGGCGCCAGCACCTGATGGGCCATGCCTGCGCACAGCAGATAAATGCTGGCGGCAGTAAACACCAAGGCTGCGGTCTGAGGCAGATCAAACCGCACCCAAGTCGCCCAAATTCCCAATATCATCCATAGGTTCGCAATCGGAAGCGTCACCCAGCGCCAACGAACGGTGCGCGTAGGGTGGACAAATTTTAGCGGCATAAACATGGCCAAAGCGAGAGCGACGGTTACAGCAAAGATCAGCCATGCAGGCGGGCTTAGCACAAAGCTGACCAGCGCAACCATGTTCCAACATCCCGGAAACCCAAGAAAGCTTTTGTCGTCAGTTTTCATGCGTGTATCGGCAAAGTACATCGCCGACGCAAAGGGGATCACGATCAGCACGCCCCAACCCAACCATCCGGGCACAAGCCCCGATGCATAAAGCGCATAAGCGGGAATGAAGGCATAGGTCAGATAGTCGATGATTAGGTCCAGCAGCACACCATCATAGCGCGCGGCATGCAGCGTCACGTTATACCGGCGGGCTAGGGGCCCATCGATCCCATCCACGAACAGCGCCACCAGCAGCCACAAAAACATCATCGACCAATTGGCCTCGACGGCTTGTAGCATCGCAAGCATAGCAAAAACGGCCCCAGAGGCCGTGAGAAGGTGCACTGACAGGGCGCGGGCTTTGTCTTTTTTAGCGGACATGTGGCTTAATGACCGATCCACTGCGCCCTGTCTATGGCAACCGGGCCTATTGCGTGGCGGAAACGCGGACCTCTTCGAGCGGGTAGGCAAGGGCGTCTTGGCTTTCCCAACCAACGTGGCAGTCGTGACAGAAAGCTTGTTTGAATTTCAGCGGCTTTCCGTTGGGCTGCACGCCTGAATACAGCCAACCACCTGTATCCGGGGCGTCGTCTAGCCCAACCTTTGTCATGATAAACAACGGACCGACGCGGGCTTTGCCTTCCTTGCCGATTTTGATGGATTCCTTGGCCAATACACCGCCTACGGGAATCTCGACGTCCTCGGATGCGAACCTCAGGTATTCGGGGGCTGCGATGTCATTTGCGAATGTTAGCAAGAATCGCTCACCATGTGCTCCGGCGACGGCGGCGCGCGTGGCTGTCTGGGTCCAGTCGCGATAAGCGGGCGCCACGGGGTCGTCGCCCTTGGTGTAGCCCGTGACCATACGCGCCGACATACAATCATACAGGGCAGTCACGCCCGCTTCATCCAAATCCCAGTGATCGCCCTCAATCACGCAGGTGTCTGCGGCATGGGCGGTACCTGCGATGCAGATCACCGCGCTGGCGGCAATAAATGTCCTAATCATAGTCTGTCCCTTACGATTTGATTGAATGTGTCTTTGCAGACAAGCATGCAATTAAAGCCCGTGCACATCACCTCTGCGCACGATGGCGTGAGGGTGCTCGCATGTTTAGGGACAGCCGCTAGGCGCTACCCTGCCCGTGGGGATGGGCCTTGGCATAAACTTCCATCAGTCGGGCGGTATCGACTGCGGTATAGGCTTGCGTTGTGCTGAGTGAAGCATGGCCAAGTAATTCTTGGATCGCACGCAGGTCACCGCCTGCTTCGAGCAGATGTGTCGCAAAGCTGTGTCGCAGCGCGTGTGGGGTTGCGGTTGCAGGCAGGCCCAACTGCATCCGGACCGAGGCCACGACCCCCGATATGGCCCGCGCTGATAGCGGCCCGCCTCGTGCCCCACGGAACAGCGGTGTATCAGCCGCCAAATCATGTGGGCAGTCGCGGACATAGTCGTTCACCGCGTCGCGCGCGACAGGTAAAACTGGGACGATCCGCTCTTTGCCGCCTTTGCCTTTGATGCGCAAAACTTCGGGTAACGGTACGCTTGCCCCGGTCAGGCTTAGAGCCTCCGATATGCGCAGCCCACACCCGTACAGCAGCGTAACCACAGCCATATCCCGCGCTGCGATCCACGGCGTTGTGTTTTGGACGCCAACGGTGTCGAGCATGGCTTTGGCTGCGTCGGGCGACAAAGGTCGGGGCAATTTTTTGCGGAACTTTGGCGCGCGCGTGGCCAAGACTGCCGTGGGTTCATGGCCCTCCCGCTCCCCCAACCAGCGGTAAAAGGTTTTTACAGCCGAAAGAGAGCGTGCGAGCGACCGGGCCGCAACACCGCGCCCGCGCGCATGTGCCATCCACGCCCGCATGTCGCTTTGGGTTATTCGCAAAAGGGGGCCAAGCCCGTCAGCGGCCCCTTTGTGCCCTGTCATGAACGACAAAAAGTCGAGCACATCGGTTTGATAGGCCCGAAGGGTATTTTCGGCGGCGTTGTCAAGGGCGCGAATGTGATCAAGCCAATTGGCAAGCGCATCACGCGCTGCGGGGCTGATCGACAGGCTCACGCCAAATGCTGGCGCATCGTCCGTTCGAACACGCCAGTGAAGAAAGACAACAGGTCCGTCCCTTGATTGCTGCGGAATTGGTTGGGATCTTCTGCGCCCATGGCCAAAAGGCCCGGCAATCGCCCCGGCCCAAGGTCCAGCTTTAGCAACGCTTCGGAGCGAATGTATTCCGCATCCGGCCCGTAGACCGAAGCGTTCGCAGTGCCAACGTCTCGCAGGGTGACCTGCCGCTGTGGCATATCTCGTCCTGCCGTGAGGTAATTCGCGATAAAGCCGGGTGCGACGATGCTTAGCAAATCAGACACAGCGGATGGGGGAGCGACAGCCGCGTCGCGGGCCTCGGGGCTTTCGAGTACAAGGCGAATGCGATCTACCCGCAGAATATCCATCACCTCACCGCCGAGGCTTTGCAGAAACGGCTCAAACTCGGCGTGATCCAGCAATTTCAGGATTGCGCGGTGAACTTGATTGGTACCAGCGAGGTTTTCATATGCAGCGGCGATCACGCTGCGGTGCGTGTCTTCTAACCGATCCAGTCGGGTTTCCAGCCGCTCCATGGCAAGACCGCGCATATCAACGATGTTACCCCCCAATTGCCGCTCATTGGCAGCAATCAGGGCGCGCATCACGTCGCGGTCTTCCAAAATTACATCCGGATCGGACAATACGATCGTGCGCCAATCTTTGTTGGCGCTGGCCTGCTCTGACATCTGCTCTCCGGTCTTTCGCCGTGAATTTGAGAGCAGTTATAGCATGTCAGACGATTTTCTGGCCAGTCTTTTCCCAGTCCTTCATGAATGCGGCAAGGCCCGCGTCCGTCAGGGGGTGCTTGATCATCGACTTGATCACGGCAGGGGGGGCTGTGGCCACATCGGCGCCTACGAGGGCTGCGTCTTTCATGTGGTTGGCCGAGCGGATGGACGCTGCAAGGATCTGCGTGTCAAAGCCGAAGTTGTCGTAGATCGTGCGGATGTCTTCGATCAGCTCCATGCCGTCGATGTTGATGTCATCCAAACGCCCGATGAATGGCGAGATGAATGTGGCACCAGCTTTTGCCGCCAGGAGTGCTTGGTTGGCCGAAAAGCAGAGCGTGACGTTGACCATGTGGCCGGCATCCGAGAACACTTTGCATGCCTTGAGACCATCCCATGTCAGTGGCACCTTGATCGCGATGTTTTCGGCGATCTCGGCCAGCTTCAGGCCTTCTTTGATCATGTCTTCGGCTTCTGTCGCGACGACCTCGGCGCTCACAGGGCCTTCGACCAATGCACAGATCTCACGCGTGACTTCGATGATGTCGCGGCCTGATTTCATGATCAGAGAGGGGTTGGTGGTGACGCCGTCGACCATGCCCAGGTCGTTCAGCTCTGCGATGGCGTCAATCTCGGCGGTATCTACGAAGAATTTCATGGGCGCGCTTCCTTCTTTCAAGGGCGGTGGTATGATTTGCGCACACTCCTAGCGAAATACGCGCTGAGATACACCCCCGGTTTTGCGAAAGGACCACCTTATGCCTCTCGATCTTTGGCTTGCGTTCGTTGTGGCCTCAACGGTGCTGTGCATCATCCCGGGTCCAACGGTGCTGTTGGTGGTCAGCTACGCGCTAAGCCAAGGGCGTAGGGTTGCGGTTGCCTCTGCGGGGGGCGTTGCTTTGGGCGATTTGGTTGCGATGACTGCGTCGCTGGTGGGGCTTGGGGCGCTGGTTCTTGCATCAGCTACGCTGTTCACGGTGCTGAAATGGATTGGGGCGGCCTATTTGGTCTTTCTGGGGGTGAAGCTGTTTATGTCAGCGGCCGAAGCTGCGCCCGGCGCGCTTGAAGCCCCGGGCCGCGCCCGGCCCGCAGAGATTTTTGGCCATGCGGCGGCGGTTACGGCGCTGAACCCGAAATCTATCGCGTTCTTCATCGCGTTTGTGCCGCAGTTCATGCGTCCCGAGGCACCATTGCTGCCGCAGTTTGTCATTCTGATCGCGACCTTTGTGGGTATCGGTTTCCTGAATGCGCTTTTGTACGCCTTGCTTGCGGATCGGATGCGGGTGGCAATCGCGCGCCCGTCGGTGTTGCGAGGGCTGACGCGGCTCGGTGGGGCGACGCTTGTGGCGATGGGCGTGGCCACGGCCGCACTGCGCCGCGCCTAGAGGATGGATACGCCCGATTTCTTTCCCGCCGGCACGCTTATTGGCGTGCTGACGACCCAGCCGCTGGACCGTGTGTTGGACTACAAAGCCCCCGAGGGAGGCTGCTGGCTGGGTGCATTTATCGAGGTGCCCTTGGGGCCGCGCAAAGTGCTGGGCGTTGTCTGGGGGGCGGGGCGTGGTGACTGGGATATCGCCAAGGTGCGCGCCGCGATCCGGGTGTTGGAGGCCGCACCCATGCGCGCCGAGCTGCGCGCATTCATCGAAAAGGCGGCAAGCTACACGTTAACCTCACTGCCCGCGATGTTGCGGCTGGCCACCCGTGTTCCGGGCCTCAGCAACCCGGTATCCATGCAAAAGGTCTATCGTTTGGGTGACCTCACGCCGGATAGGATGACCGCCCCGCGCGAAAAAGTCTTGGCAGTTCTTGAGGAATACGGGGGGCTTTCCTTTACGCTAAGCGAATTGGCCGAACACGCTGGCGTCACGTCCTCGGTTATCAAAGGCCTTGTGAAACAAGGCGCCGTGCGGGAGGAAGACACGCCACGCGACGCGGCCTATGTGCCGCTTGATCCCAGCCTGCCCAGCAAGTCGCTGGCCCCGGATCAGGCCTCAGCCGCCGAGGCGCTGGCCGTCGCTGCCCGATCCGGCACCTATGGCACGACCTTGCTCAAGGGGGTGACCGGGTCAGGCAAGACCGAAGTATACCTAGAGGCCGTGGCTGCCTGTCTGGCCCAAGGACGACAGGCGTTGGTGCTGCTGCCTGAAATCGCACTGACGGCTGAATTCCTCACCCGGGTAGAGGAACGATTCGGTGCCAAACCTGCCGAATGGCACTCAGGCGTAACTATGACGGAACGCCGTCGCTGTTGGCGGATGGTGGGCGAGGGTGGCGCGCAATTCGTGGTGGGGGCGCGGTCTGCGCTGTTCCTGCCGTTTCGGGATTTGGGGTTGATCGTGGTGGATGAAGAGCACGACACGTCATACAAACAAGAAGACGGGGTACTCTATAACGCCCGCGATATGGCTGTCTTGCGCGCGTCGCTGTGCAGCGCGCAAGTGGTTTTGGCCTCGGCCACGCCTTCGCTCGAAACTTGGGCGAACGCGGAGGCCGGAAAATACACGCGGCTTGATTTGACGTCCCGGTTTGGGGATGCTGTCATGCCCGAAATGCGTGCCATTGATATGCGAAGCGAGGATTTGCCCGGTGGGCGCTGGGTGTCGCCCACGCTGCAAAGCGCGATCCAAGCGCGGATTGATGCCGGTGAGCAGGCGCTGATTTTCCTTAACCGCCGGGGCTATGCGCCGGTAACATTGTGCCGTGCGTGCGGGCAACAAGTGGCCTGCACGCAATGCGATGCACGCATGGTTGAGCACCGATTCCTAAAGCGGCTGATGTGCCATCAATGCGGTGAAAGCACACCTATTCCGACAGCTTGCCCATCGTGTGAGGCCGAGGATCGGCTGGCTCCCGTTGGCCCAGGTGTTGAACGAATGGCCGAAGAAGCCGCTGAGTTGTTTCCCGATGCGCGGCTTGCGGTGCTCAGCTCAGATTTGTTCAGCTCCGCCCGGGCGCTTAAGGCGCAGATCGAAGACATCGCTAATGGTGGCGCGGATCTGATCATCGGCACACAGCTGGTGGCCAAGGGGCACAACTTTCCGCTGCTGACGCTGGTGGGGGTGATCGATGCGGATTTGGGCCTGCAAGGCTCAGACCTGCGCGCAGCTGAGCGGACGTTTCAGTTGATGCGTCAGGTTGCGGGCCGCGCTGGGCGGTCATCGCGGCGCGGCACGGCGTTGCTGCAAACATTTCAGCCAGAGCACCCCGTAATCCGCGCCATCCTGACAGGCGACGAAGAAGCGTTTTGGGGGGCCGAAGCCGCTGAGCGGCGCGAAGCCGGAATGCCGCCCTTTGGTCGCATGGCGGGGGTCGTGATCTCGGACCCCGATCCGCAGGTCGCGTTTGATGTGGGCACTGCATTGGCGCGCAATGCGGGGCCGCTTCACGCGCTGGGCGCGGCCGTTTACGGGCCAGCACCCGCACCGATTTCGCGTATTCGCGGACGACATCGGGTGCGGCTGTTGGTCAAGGCGGCCAAGGGTACGCCGCTCCAGTCGGCGCTGTCGCAGTGGGTTGGCGCGCTAAAATTGCCACCCTCATTGCGTCTTTCAATCGATATCGACCCGCAAAGCTTCTATTGACCTGCGTGCCCTTTCCAAGGCCCGCGCGGCTCGCTAAACCCGCAATAACCTCATCTCCAAGGGATACCGACAATGCCCCAAGCGCCCCAGCCGCAGCCCGGAATTATGGACATCGACCTTTACGTCGGCGGCGCTTCCCATGTGGAGGGCGTCTCGGATGTGATCAAGCTTAGCTCAAACGAGAACCCGTTTGGCGCGTCGCCCAAGGCGCTGGCCGCTGCCGCGCAGGCTGCGACCAAGCTGCACGTATATCCGAACACGGACCACGCCAGTCTGCGTGACGCCATCGGCGCGACCTATGATCTGGATCCTGCGCGTATCATTTGCGGTGCGGGGAGCGACGAGATCATCGCGTTTCTGTGCCAAGCCTTTGCCGGGCCGGGTGATGAAGTCATCCACACGGAACACGGCTTTGCGATGTATGCCATCAGCGCGCGTGCGGCTGGTGCCACGCCTGTTGTAGTAGAAGAGACGAACCGCACCGCCGACGTTGACGCTATTCTTGCCGGTGTGACCGACAAAACGCGGCTCGTGTTCATTGCGAACCCGAACAACCCAACGGGCACGATGATTGGTGGCAATGACCTGCGTCGCCTTGCGCGTGGCCTGCCGGATGGCTGCATGTTGGTCGTTGATGGCGCCTATGCCGAGTTCGTAGAGGACTATGACGGCGGCGCGGCGCTGGCCACAGAGATGCCGAATGTCTTTATGACGCGCACGTTTTCCAAACTGCACGGGCTGGGTGGGCTGCGTGTGGGTTGGGGCTATGGCGCCCAAGAGGTTGTCGATACGCTCAACCGTATTCGCGGGCCGTTTAACCTTAGCCATGTTGGCCTTGCGGCGGCTGAAGCCGCGATACTTGACACCGAGTACCAAGATTGGTGCAAATCTGAAAATACGCGGCTTCGGGCGAAACTGGTCGCTGGGCTGGACGCGTTGAACCTGCCTTCGGACCGGTCAGAGGCGAATTTTGTGCTAGCGCGTTTTGCCGACAGTGATGAGGCTGCGGCGGCAGACGCGCACCTGCGCGGCTTGGGCATTTTGGTGCGGCGCGTGTCGGGCTATGGTCTGCCCGCGGCCCTGCGGATCACCGTCGGCGATGAACCGGGCGTGACCCGCACGCTTGCCGCGCTGCGCAGTTTTCGGGACACACAGGCATGATTTATCAACGCGTTGCACTGATTGGGCTGGGCCTAATCGCGGGGTCTATGTCGCTGGCGATCCGTCGTGGTGGCCTTGCGGGCGAAACCGTGGGCACAGCGCGCTCCGCGCAGACACGTGAAACGGCACGAGAGATTGGATTGTGCGACCGTATCGTTGATACTGTGGCAGAGGCCGTCGCGGGGGCGGATTTGGTGGTTTTGTGCGTGCCCGTGGGCGCGATGGCGACGGTTGCGGCCGAAATCAGCCCGCATCTCGCGCCGGGTGCCACGGTCACGGATGTGGGATCGGTTAAGCAAGCGGTGATTGACGCGGTTGGCCCGCATCTGCCCGAAGGCGTGCATTTTGTGCCGGGTCACCCGATTGCGGGGACTGAACATTCGGGCCCGCGCGCTGGCTTTCCCGAGTTGTTTGATGCCCGTTGGACCCTGCTAACACCGCTTGAAGACGGCGACCCCGAGGCCGAAGCGAAGCTGCGTGCGCTTTGGGAAGGCATGGGATCGTTCGTTGAAAGCATGGACGCCAATCACCACGATCTGGTGCTGGCGGTGACATCGCATGCACCGCATCTGATCGCGTACACAATGGTCGGAGTTGCAGATGATTTGCGTAGGGTGACCGACAGCGAAGTCATCAAATACTCCGCCGCTGGTTTTCGGGATTTCACCCGAATTGCTGCAAGCGACCCGACAATGTGGCGCGATGTTTTCTTGTCAAACAAGGACGCGACGCTCGAAATCTTGGGTCGTTTCACCGAAGAGCTTTTTGCTCTGCAACGTGCCATTCGCACGGGCGATGGGGAGCATCTGCACAGCTTTTTCACCCGTACGCGAGAGATTAGGCGCGGCATTATTGAGGCGGGACAAGACACTGATGCGCCCGACTTTGGACGCCGGCCCAAGTCGTCGTCTTAGTCGATTGGCGCTGTGTTTAAGTGCTGTGACTAACGGATCACGAGCCGTGGCGCTGGCCCCAGCGGGATCAGCCCAAACCGGATAAAGCCGCCCGCCAGCGTCAGCGTGGCATCAAGCGTATCCGGCCGACCGCTGGCCTGTGCCAAGCTTTCGACTGCGCGCAAGGCAAAGGCGTTGATCTGCTTGGGCAGCACGCCGTTGGATTGTAGCAGCTCCAACAACGCCTCCCATTTTACGATCTGAACAGCGACATCGCCCTCGGGCACGCCGTTTGTGTCAATCGTCAGCGCGCCGGCAAGCCGCACCTCAATCTCACCCCACTGCATGTCAATGGTCTGCAGGTCGATAGCGCGAGGCTGGGGGCGTCGATCCTCCAACGCAGTGATGTCCCAGGCTTTGTCAAAGGTGGCGGTGGCGTCGATCTGCATGGATTGCATGCTGTCGGGCAGCAGGTTTGCAGGATCGAGCAGTTGTAGGATCGGGCCGCCGGGCGCGACCTCTGTCAGGTCGGCGCGGATCACGTGTGACAAAGGCTCAACGCCTTGTGTGGTTGAGATTTCCGCGCTGCCGATACGGCTGGCCCAGCCGAGGGATGAGGCGATGGTGAAATCCTCAAGTGTAACCTGGCTGTCCCAAACCGTTAGGTTGGGGGTAGGAGCCACAGATAGGCGCGCGGTGCTGGTTTGGCTGGTGATCGTAAGATTTACGAAGGGGCTTGATAGAATATGCTCAGGCGGCAGACCGACGGTGATATCGGTTGGGCCAAAGATGGGACGGGTCAGTGTGATGGATGGAACGTGCCATGCCACACCCGTCGCAGGGTCCGCGAGGCGGAGGTCTTGCAGCGTTGTAGCCAACTGCATGGGAAAGCCTGCGGTGTTCAAGTTCTGAACGTCGGCAGCCCATCCTTCGGCGCGGCGGTCGTCTAACCACGTGCTTAGCACCCTGTCGATCGCAACCGCATTCGCGTACCACCAGCCGCTCCATGCAACTGCGCAAGCCAAGACTAACCATCCTAAGCGTTTCATAGCGCCCCCTTTTCTTATGAGCCTACTGTCGTTATGTGGCCGTCAGATGCAAGGGAGCCGGAGCGATGGACACACTTTGGGTATTTGGCTACGGCTCGCTGATCTGGGATCCGGGGTTTACGGTTTCTGAGCAAGAGATCGCCCGACTTGAGGGGTTTCACCGCTCATTTTGCATGTGGTCCATCCACCACCGTGGCACGGAAAATGACCCGGGCCTTGTTCTTGCATTAGATGCGGCTGAGACGTTTTGTGATGGCGTCGCCTTTCGCGCGGCAGAACCTGAGGCCGCGTTAGAGTACCTGCGCGAGCGTGAATTGGTTTCATCGGCATACTTAGAAGAATGGCATGATATCACCCTGCGCGATGGCCGTCGCGTGTCAGCTGTGTGCTATGTCATTAACCGTGATCACGTTCAGTATTGCGGTGATCTGAGCCTCGAACGACAGGCGCAAGTGATTGCAAGAGCCGTTGGCGGACGTGGCCCGAATACGGAATACCTGTTCAATACAGCCAAACATATTAACGATTTGGGCCTGCCGGATGCAGATCTGGATTGGCTATATGGTCGGGTAAAAACGCTAACGAGCGGTTAACCTTTCCCCATTGGCACTCTGGGCTTGCGCAGGTAGGGTTTCTGCGATGTGCCCCACCACAGGCCTAAAGGGGATACCGGGATGAGACCGGACATGAAAAAAGCGCGAACGCAGTTCTCTCAACCGATCCGGCAGATCGTGCAAATGCTTGTCATTTTGGCGGCTACAGGAGCGGGCGTGTACATGGCCTATCCTGCGATGGCGCCTATTTTTTCTGCCAGCCCTTGGCTGAACGGCACAATTATTTTTGTGTTCTTTATTGGCGTGATGGCGTGCTTTGCCCAAGTGTTTCAGCTGTTTTCATCGGTCGCTTGGATTGAGGGATTTGCGATCCAGCGGGCGGGGCATGATCTGACGAAGGCGCCCTCGCTTTTGCTACCCCTCTCGGGGTTGTTGCGCGAACGAGGGGCCCGGACGCAGATGGCCCCAAGCTCGGCACGTTCCATCCTTGACTCGGTCGGCGCGCGCATGGAAGAGGCCCGCGATATAACGCGGTTCATTGTGAACATGCTGATTTTTCTGGGCCTTTTGGGCACATTCTACGGCTTGGCCACGACGGTGCCTGCTGTGGTCGACACCATTCGGTCGCTCAACCCAAGCGAGGATGAGGGTGGGGTGGCCGTCTTTACCCGTTTGATCGGCGGGCTTGAGGATCAGTTGGCCGGGATGGGCACGGCGTTTGCGTCGTCACTCTTAGGGCTTGCGGGATCTCTTGTGGTTGGCCTTTTGGAATTGTTTGCAGGTCATGGCCAAAACCGCTTTTACCGAGAAATGGAGGATTGGCTCAGCACGATCACACGCGTTGGGTTTGTCGGCCAAGATGGTGAAGAGACGATAGATCAATACTCGCTCGCGGCAGTTCTGGATCATATGAATTATCAGATGGAAAGCCTGCAGGAGATGTTCCAACGGGCTGAGGCAGGCCGTTCCGCGACTGAGGATCGGCTTGCGGCATTGGCGGCTGCCGTTTCTACGATGTCATCAACAGTCGAAAGCGGGGGCGCAAACGCCCGCGCGCTGGAGCGGGTGGCCGAAGGGCAGGATAACATCGTGGCCGTTTTGCAGGGATCTGGCGGTGGTGAAGGCGGCTTGGACGCCGAAAGCCGCATGCGCATTCGGTCGATTGATGTGCAATTGCTCAAGATTTTCGAAGAAATGGCATCGGGTCGGCAGGCATCAATGGATGATTTGCGTGGCGATATCGGGTCGCTAACCCGCGCTATCCGACAATTGAACCGCATCGCGTCGTCGGCGCAGGCGCCGGACAGTCGGTCCGAGTAGAGCATGGCGTTTCACCGACGCAACGGACAACGATTTACTGCCAACGTTTGGCCGGGTTTCGTGGATGCGATGACCGCGCTTTTGTTGGTGCTCATGTTTGTGTTGTCGATCTTTATGATCGTGCAATTCATTCTGTCGCAACGCATCGCGGATCAGGACACGGAATTAGATGCGCTGGGGACGCAGGTGGCGTCACTTGCGCGGGCACTTGGGCTGGAACAGCAGCGCGCCTTTGAGTTGGAGGAACAGGCCAGCGAACTGGCAGTGACGCTTTCGGCGGCCAACGCGATGACGGCAGCACAAGCCGAGGCGATCTTGGTTTTGCAGGGTGAAGCGCAGGAATTGTCGACACAAATTGCGAGCTTTGAAGCGCAAGTTGCATGGCTTTTGGCCGATCGGGATCGATTGTCTGGTGCCCTAGAAACCTCTGAGGCCGAGGTCGCGCGCGTGATTGATGAACGTGAGGCGCTGCAGTTGGCCTTGGCGCAGGTCCGTACCGAGGTGGATGCGCAGGCTGAAGCTGCCCGGCTTGATGCGGCGCGGCGTGAAGCGTTAGAGGCTTTGGTCGCCGACCTTCGGGCTGAGGCTACGGCAAATGCCACGAGCCTAGCGCAAACTGAGGAAGCCCTAAGCGATGAGGAAGCGGCGCGGTTGGCGGAAGCGGCTGCCGCGCAAGCGCTACGAGACCGCTTGAGGGATGCAGATGCGGAATTGACGGCCATGACCCTCGCGTTGGAGGAGCAGAGGCAAGCGGCCGAAGAGACGCTGACTTTGTTGGCCGCATCAGAGACAGCCCAAGAGGATTTGACCGCGCAGTTGGCAGCAGCATTACTGGACCAAGAAGCACTGCGGGCAGAGGCCTTGGGCCAAGAGAATGATCTGCGTGCGCAGCTAGAACGGGCATTGGATCGCTTTGCTGATGCGGAGCAATCGCAAGCGGATGCTGCACAAAAGACGGCTGAACTTCGGGCGCAATTGGCCGCGGCCCTCGCCGAAAAACTCGCGACGGAGCAACAAAGCCGTGAGGCCTTGAGTGCGGCTGATGCGCAGGCGGTATTGCTGGCAGAGGCTCAGCGTCGGTTGTTGGAACGTGATGCGGCGCTGAACCAGACAGAAGCGGACGCGCTAGATGCGCAGCGAGAGGCTGCACTTTTGAACCAACAAGTCAGCGCTTTGCGGAGCCAGCTAGGCGCGCTTCAGTCAATACTGGATGAGGCGCGCGCGCGGGATGAGGCGGCACAGGTTCAGTTGGAAAGCCTTGGGTCTGATCTAAACGCCGCGTTGGCGCAGGTTGCTGCCGAACAGCGGCGCCGTGCCGATCTTGAGGAAGCGGAGCGGCAGCGGCTGGAGGCTGAAGCGCAGGATTTGGAGCGTTTTCGCTCCGAGTTTTTTGGACAACTACGGGATTTGCTTGAGGGACAGGACGGTGTTCAGATCGTAGGCGATCGGTTCGTCTTTTCGTCTGAGGTTCTTTTTGCACCGGGGTCTGATCTACTTTCGCCCTCGGGGCGGGCTGAAATCGCGAAGGTCGCGGAACTGCTGCAAGGGATTGCAGGCGATATTCCTGTTGGCATTGATTGGGTGTTGCAGGTGGATGGTCATACTGACAACGTGCCGTTGAGTGCTGGTGCGTCATTTGCAAACAACTGGGAGCTTAGCCAAGCGCGTGCCCTATCAGTCGTCCTGTATATGGTGAACCAATTGGGCCTGCCGCCGGAGCGTTTGTCCGCAAACGGATTTGGTGAGTACCAGCCAGTGAATTCCGCTGATACCGCCTTGGCTCGGGCGCAGAACCGTCGAATTGAATTGAAGTTTACTGAAAAATAGCTGCGTGCAGATGTGTCGATTTCGCCGGCGTGTATGGGTCAAAAGAAAACCGCCGCACCTGTGAGGGCGCGGCGGTATATCTGGTCAGCTCAATGAGAGGCGATCAATCTGCCGTAAGAAGTGGCGGCTTTTTCTTTGGCTTCAAGGACAGTGCGCCGGGCTCAAACGTCCGCAAGTCCAGTTTGCCGTCTTTGATGCCCACTTGCACCACACCGCCCTTGGCGAGTTTGCCAAACAGCAGTTCTTCTGCGAGCGGTTTCTTGATGTGCTCTTGGATAACGCGGCCGAGAGGACGTGCACCCATCTTGTCATCATAGCCTTCTTCGGCGATCCACTCAGCGGCGGCGCGCGTAAGCTCGATGCTGACACCGCGATCCATAAGCTGTGCCTCCAGCTGGAGCACAAACTTTTCAACCACTTGCAGGATCACTTCGCGGCCAAGCGGTGCGAAAGAAATCACAGCGTCAAGCCGGTTGCGGAATTCGGGCGTAAATGTCCGCTCAATCGCGGCTTGATCCTCACCGGTGCGGCGATCACGCCCGAAGCCGATAGCCTCTTTGGCTTGTTCAGCAGCACCCGCGTTCGAGGTCATGATCAAGATTACATTACGGAAATCAACTGTGCGTCCGTTGTGGTCCGTCAGCTTACCGTGATCCATCACCTGCAAGAGGATGTTGTAGACGTCTGGGTGTGCTTTCTCCATCTCATCGAGCAGAAGAACACAGTGCGGATGCTGATCCACGCCGTCCGTTAGCATACCGCCTTGGTCAAACCCCACATAGCCGGGAGGCGCGCCGATGAGCCGTGAAACCGCGTGTTTTTCCATGTACTCGGACATGTCAAACCGCAGCATCTCCACGCCAAGTGTATCGGCCAGCTGCTTGGCAACCTCGGTTTTCCCTACACCTGTTGGGCCGGCGAAGAGATAGTTGCCAATGGGCTTTTCTGGCTCGCGCAGCCCTGCACGGGCCAGCTTGATCGCGGACGACAGAGCGTCAATCGCGGGGTCTTGGCCGAACACAACGCGCTTGAGCGATGCCTCAAGGTCACGAAGCACTTCCGCATCGTCTTTGGAGACGTTTTTCGGTGGGATGCGCGCAATTTTAGCCACAACCGCCTCAATCTCTTTAGCGCCGATCGTCTTGCGACGTTTGGTCGATGCAACAAGATGCTGCGCCGCACCGGCCTCATCAATCACGTCAATCGCTTTGTCGGGCAGTTTGCGATCATTGATATAGCGGGCGGACAGCTCAACTGCTGTCTTGATCGCTTCAGAGGTGTATTTGATCGCGTGGTGATCCTCAAAGTAAGGCTTCAGCCCTTTGAGGATTTTCACCGCGTCTTCGACCGAAGGTTCATTCACGTCAATTTTCTGGAACCGACGGCTCAGCGCACGATCCTTTTCAAAATGCTGGCGGAACTCTTTGTAGGTTGTGGAACCCATGCACCGTAGCTTGCCACCTTGCAGGGCAGGTTTCAGCAGGTTTGATGCGTCCATCGCACCGCCAGAGGTAGCACCAGCGCCAATTACAGTGTGGATTTCGTCGATAAAGAGCACCGCGTCTGGGTGATCCTCCATCTCTGTCATCACTGCCTTGAGCCGCTCCTCAAAGTCACCGCGATAACGCGTGCCTGCAAGCAGCGCGCCCATGTCGAGCGAGTAAATCGTGGCACCTGATAGCACTTCGGGCGTCTGTCCGGAGATGATCTTATAGGCCAATCCTTCGGCAATGGCTGTTTTGCCAACGCCGGGATCGCCAACCAACAGGGGGTTGTTCTTCCGACGGCGGCAAAGAACTTGGATACACCGCTCTACTTCGCTATCGCGACCGATCAGCGGATCTACATCGCCTTTGGTGGCCTTCTTGTTCAGGTCCACACAATATTTCGCGAGAGCAGATTCTTTGTTTTCACTGGGGTTCGGGCCGTTATCCTGCGGCTCTACCGAGGCGTCATCTTCGAAGTCCGACCCCTGTACGGGGCGCGCTTCGCCAAAATTGGGGTCTTTGGCGACACCGTGGGCGATGAAGTTCACTGCATCGTAGCGCGTCATGTCCTGCTCTTGCAGGAAGTAGGCGGCGTTCGACTCGCGCTCCGCGAAGATTGCGACGAGCACGTTGGCGCCCGTGACCTCTGTCCGGCCGGATGATTGGACATGGATCGCTGCGCGCTGGATAACGCGCTGGAAGGCTGCGGTGGGCACAGCCTCTGATCCATCGACCTCGGTCACGAGGGTCGAAAGCTCATCTTCGATGAACTCTTCTAGCGTGACGCGAAGCGCATCCAGATCTACGCCGCAGGCTTTCATGACCTTTGTCGCGTCCGGTTCTTCCAGCAGGGCCAGAAGAAGGTGTTCTAGTGTTGCCAGTTCATGGCGGCGTGCGTTGGCTTGGGCCAATGCTGCGTGAATGGCTTGCTCGAGCGTATTTGAGAACGAAGGCACTGAGTGCTCCTTTCGTATGGGTCGGCGGGGCGGTGCGCGCCCCTCGCCGGACTTTGAGCCCTTAGTATTAAGTTTTGGTTGTCAGACCGCTCTCTTCAAGCATTTTCTGCTTATTTATTTATAAAACGTAGGAAATTTCCTGTGAGCGAGTGAATACCGCGGGAAAGTTAAAAAAACGTGCAAGGCGTGTTTAGGGGGTTAAAACGCGTCTTTTGATGCGCGAACGGCCGCAAATGTCGCCACATCGGTGCTATTGGGGAGGTTTACGCCCGCTTTTACGGCCTCAACGTGGCATCGCAGGAATGGATTGGTGGCCCGCTCCTCTCCCAAACGTGAAGGGACGGTGGGCTGATTGGCCGCGCGCGCCTGTGCAACGGATTGAAGCCGTTGCGCTAGGGCTGCGTTGTCCGGTTCGATCGTTTTTGCAAAGCGACCATTGGCGGCGGTGTATTCGTGGCCTGAGCAAACCAGTGTTTCATCCGGGAGGTTTTCGAACTGTTTTAGGCTGGCGTGCATTTGCTCGGGCGTGCCCTCAAAAAGGCGCCCGCAGCCCAGTGCCATCAGGCTATCACCCGTAAAAACGTAGCCGTCAAAGATAAACGCAAGATGGTTTATCGTGTGGCCAGATACATCCCAAACCTGTGCCATGCTTTCCCCAAAGCGAATCGTATCGCCCGGTAATACGGGGTCTGTGAGCGTCGGCAGGCGGTCTTGGTCCGCGGCAGAGCCCCAAATACGCACACCCTCAGCCCCAAGTTCCGGCAGGCCGCCAATATGGTCATGGTGATGGTGGGTGAAAAACACATCCGTCAGCGTCCAGCCAGCGGTCGCAAGCGCGGCTTGGATCGGGCCTGCCTCTGGTACATCCACCACGCCGACGCGTCCCGAGGCTTCATCTTTCATAAGAAATGCGTAATTGTCGTTCAGACAGGGGACGGTAATGACCTTTAGCGGCATGTGCTGGCTCACTTTTGTTGTAACTGCCGCATGATTTAAGCGCTTTGGCTGCATTGCAAGGGAAAACGAAATGCATCTCGACGTGCTTGATCTGCGACAGTTCTATTACCGGACACGGTTGGGACGGGTGGCGCAAAAGGCGATCCGAGATCGCTTGTTAGCGCTTTGGCCGCGGGCGACGGGGCAAACTGTTGCAGGCTTTGGATTCGCAGTGCCGCTCTTGCGGCCTTATTTGGCCGATGCGCGGCGTGTTTTTGGGCTGATGCCCGGGCCGCAGGGCGTAATGCCTTGGCCTGCGGGCATGCAAAACGTGGCTGTTTTGTGCGAAGAGACACTTTGGCCAGTGGAGACTGGCTCTGTTGACCGGCTCGTGTTGTTGCACGGGCTTGAGACATCTGAACATCCATCCGCCGTCTTGGCCGAATGTGACCGGGTGCTGGGTCCCGGTGGCAAAGCGATTTTTGTGGTACCCAATCGGTCCGGCCTTTGGGCGCGCCGTGATGCGACGCCCTTTGGGTTTGGCCGTCCATATTCTCTGAGCCAGTTAGAAATACAGGTCAAACAGGCAGGATTTGTGCCTGAGCGGCATGTATCCGCATTGTTCGCGCCCCCGAGCGAGGCAAAGTTTTGGATGCGGACGTCTGATATGGTGGAGCGTATGGGTGCGCGAATGCCTGATTTGCGCGCCGGTGGTGTTATCATGCTAGAGGTGTCCAAACAGGTATACGCCCCCAAACGGCCCCGATTGGCAGAGCGTGTCCGGCGGCCTTTGCGCGTGCTTGAACCTGCGATGCCGGGGGTAAAGCCCGTCGGGCGCAATTAAGCCCTATTCCAGTGGGCGCAGGTGCCGACCAAACATATCACACCCGGTATCGATGCAACCTGTAGCGGAGCCGGCAAACTTTTGTGCGGTTTGACCCCCAAAAAGCTAACGCAAAAGGTCGCACTTTACCATTTGGTTGAGAATCCTCTTTGACTGCGCGGTGAGGCCTCTGTAAGTCGCCTCAGAGCACGCCATTGCAGTTGTAGAAATGCTTTGCTAGAGCGTGCACGATTTTAAGTGGGAGCCGCATTGAACCGCGGCTTCTGATCGTGCCGAGCGGGTCGCTGATGTCCTGCTTGGCCTAGCTATCGAAAGGGTGGACGTGTCCGAACCAGCTTCGATCTCCATGGGCATCGCCAAGCGCTATGCCTCGGCTATCTTTGACCTCGCGATTGAGGGCAAATCCCTGCCAAAACTCGAATCCGACGTGAGCGCACTTGCGGGAGCCCTTGCGGACTCTGCTGATCTGCGTGACCTAATCTCCTCCCCCGTATACACGCGGGACGAACAGGGTACGGCCATCACGGCCGTTGCACAAAAAATGGCATTGACCCCGGTCATGGCCAACAGCCTCGCGCTGATGGCTTCCAAGCGTCGCCTCTTTGTGGTGCCGCAACTCATGGCTGCTCTGCGCGCCATGATCGCCGAGCACAAAGGCGAGACAACTGCCGAAGTCGCCTCTGCCAAGGCATTGACCAAGGCACAACAAACAGAACTTGCCAAAACGCTCAAAGCGTCCATTGGCAAGGATGTGAACCTGAACCTGACCGTGGATGAAAGCCTCATCGGCGGTCTTGTTGTTAAAGTGGGCTCGCAGATGATCGATACGTCGATCAAAGCGCGTCTGAACGCACTCCAAAACACCATGAAAGAGGTCGGATAAATGGGTATCCAAGCAGCCGAAATCTCTGCGATCCTCAAGGACCAGATCAAAAACTTTGGCCAGGAGGCCGAAGTGGCCGAAGTGGGCCGCGTGCTTTCCGTCGGTGACGGTATTGCCCGTGTGCATGGCCTTGATAACGTACAGGCCGGTGAGATGGTCGAATTCCCCGGTGGTATCCGTGGGATGGCGCTGAACCTCGAAACCGACAACGTCGGTGTCGTGATCTTCGGCTCTGACCGTGACATCAAAGAAGGCGACACCGTCAAGCGCACGAACTCCATCGTGGACGTTCCTGCTGGCGACGGTCTGCTGGGTCGCGTTGTTGATGGTCTGGGTAACCCCCTCGACGGCAAAGGTCCGATCGTATCGACCGAGCGTCGTGTTGCTGACGTGAAAGCGCCTGGCATTATCCCACGTAAATCCGTGCACGAGCCTATGGCGACTGGCCTCAAAGCGATTGACGCGATGATCCCAGTTGGCCGTGGCCAGCGTGAGCTGATCATTGGTGACCGTCAGACCGGTAAAACGGCTGTGGCACTGGACGCGATCCTGAACCAGAAATCCTACAACGAAGCCGCTGGCGATGATGAGAGCAAAAAGCTCTACTGCATCTACGTGGCCGTGGGCCAAAAGCGCTCCACTGTTGCTCAGCTGGTGAAAAAGCTCGAAGAGTCTGGCGCGATTGAGTACTCGATCGTTGTGGCTGCAACCGCATCCGACCCTGCTCCGATGCAGTTCTTGGCACCTTACGCTGCGACTTCGATGGCGGAATACTTCCGCGACAACGGCCGCCACGCGCTGATCATCTATGATGACCTTTCGAAGCAAGCTGTGTCCTACCGTCAGATGTCCCTGCTTCTCCGTCGTCCACCCGGGCGTGAAGCATACCCAGGTGACGTGTTCTACCTTCACTCCCGGCTTCTGGAACGTTCGGCTAAACTGAACGAGGACTACGGTTCGGGCTCGCTGACTGCTCTGCCAGTCATCGAAACCCAAGGTGGCGACGTTTCGGCGTTTATTCCAACCAACGTGATTTCGATCACTGACGGTCAGATCTTCCTGGAAACGGAACTGTTCTACCAAGGTATCCGTCCTGCTGTGAACACTGGTCTGTCGGTGTCCCGCGTTGGTTCGTCGGCGCAAACCAAGGCGATGTCCTCGGTTGCGGGTCCAGTGAAACTGTCGCTCGCGCAGTACCGTGAGATGGCTGCATTCGCTCAGTTCGGTTCCGACCTTGACGCCGCAACCCAGCAGCTGCTGGCCCGTGGTGCCCGTCTGACTGAACTGATGAAGCAGGCTCAGTACTCGCCACTGACCAACGCCGAGATCGTTTGTTCGATCTTTGCCGGTACAAACGGCTACCTTGACAAAATCGACGTCAGCGAAGTTGGCCGGTTTGAGCGTGAAATGCTGTCGTTCCTGCGCAACAAGCACCAGGACACTCTCGATTGGATCACCAACGATGATCCAAAAATCAAGGGTGACGCAGCCGACCGCCTGAAGGGTGTTCTTGACGCCTTCGCCGCGACGTTCGCTTAAGGTAGAGCATCATGCCCAACCTTAAGGACCTCAAAAATCGGATCGAGAGTGTGAAAAGCACTCGGAAGATCACGAAAGCCATGCAAATGGTGGCCGCCGCAAAATTGCGGCGGGCACAGGATGCTGCTGAGGCCGCACGCCCCTACACTGACCGCTTCAACGCCGTGATGGCGGGGCTGGCGGCTGGTGTGAGTGGTTCAGACACGGGTCCCAAGCTTCTGGTGGGCACTGGTTCCGACCAAGTGCAACTGCTGGTCGTTATGACCTCAGAGCGTGGACTGTGTGGTGGCTTCAACGGCAACATCGCCAAAATGGCCCGTGCTCGCGCCAACGAATTGTTGGCTGCTGGTAAAACGGTCAAGATTCTCACAGTCGGCAAAAAGGGTCGTGAGGCCCTCAAGCGTGACTTTGGCAATCTGTACATTGGCCATGTGGACCTGTCGGAAGTGAAGCGCCTTGGATACGGCAACGCACAGGACATCGCACGCGGCATTCTTTCTCGTTTCGACGAAGAAGAATTCGACGTGGCCACGATTTTCTACGCCCGTTTCCAGTCCGTCATCAGCCAAACTCCAACGGCGCAGCAGATCATTCCTGCCGCGTTTGAGGATGCCGGTGCGGGCGAAGAAAACACGCTTTATGACTACGAGCCCAGCGAAGAAGCCATCTTGGCCGACCTGCTGCCCCGTGGCGTGGCGACACAAATCTTCGCGGCCTTGTTGGAAAACGCCGCCTCCGAGCAGGGTGCACGGATGTCCGCAATGGACAACGCGACCCGCAACGCAGGCGAAATGATCGACAAACTGACCATCCAATACAACCGGTCGCGTCAGGCTGTCATCACCAACGAGCTTATTGAAATCATCTCGGGCGCTGAAGCGCTCTAAATCTGGAGATACCCGATATGGCAAACCCTACCGGAAAAATCACCCAGGTCATCGGCGCCGTCGTCGATGTTCAGTTCGAGGGCGACCTGCCTGAGATTCTGAACGCCCTGAAAACCCAAAACCAAGGCAAAGACCTCGTTCTCGAAGTGGCCCAGCACCTTGGCGAAAACACAGTGCGCGCCATTGCTATGGACGCCACCGAAGGCCTCGTGCGTGGTCAAGCTGTTGAGAACACTGGCGGTCAGATTTCTGTACCCGTGGGTTCCGCAACACTGGGGCGCATCATGAACGTCACCGGCGACCCCGTTGATGAAAAAGGCCCCGTGAACGCAACTGCGACACGCGCCATCCACGGCGATGCACCTGAGTTTGACGAGCAGTCCACCGAGACTGAAATCCTCGTGACAGGCATCAAAGTGATCGACCTTTTGGCCCCCTATACCAAGGGTGGTAAAATTGGTCTGTTCGGCGGTGCCGGCGTTGGCAAGACCGTTCTGATCATGGAACTCATCAACAACATCGCAAAAGTGCACTCGGGTCTGTCCGTGTTCGCTGGTGTGGGTGAGCGGACCCGTGAAGGGAACGATCTGTACCACGAGATGATCGAATCTGGCGTTATCGTTCCCGACGATCTGGAAAAATCCAAGATCGCACTGGTCTACGGCCAGATGAACGAGCCTCCCGGTGCGCGTATGCGGATCGCTCTGTCCGGCCTGACACTGGCCGAGCAGTTCCGCGACGAATCCGGTTCGGACGTTCTGTTCTTCGTGGATAACATCTTCCGCTTTACACAGGCTGGTTCCGAGGTGTCCGCGCTTCTGGGTCGTATTCCTTCTGCTGTGGGCTACCAGCCGACACTGGCAACCGACATGGGCGCCATGCAGGAGCGTATTGCCTCCACGAAGTCCGGTTCGATCACTTCCGTGCAAGCCGTTTACGTGCCTGCGGATGACCTTACCGACCCTGCACCTGCAACATCGTTTGCGCACCTTGATGCGACGACCGTTCTGGACCGTTCGATCTCGGAAAAAGGCATCTACCCGGCTGTGGACCCACTCGGTTCCACGTCGCGTCTGCTGGATCCGCTGATCATCGGTGATGAGCACTATAAAGTCGCCACAGACGTTCAGCAGGTGCTTCAGCGTTACAAGTCGCTGCAAGACATCATTGCCATTCTCGGCATGGACGAACTGTCCGAAGAGGACAAACTGGCCGTGGCGCGTGCGCGTAAACTGGAACGCTTCCTGTCCCAGCCGTTCGACGTGGCGAAGGTCTTCACCGGTTCTGACGGTGTGCAGGTTCCTCTTGAGGACACCATTGCATCGTTCAAAGCGGTTGTGGCTGGCGAGTACGATCACCTCCCCGAGAGCGCCTTCTACATGGTTGGTGGCATCGAAGAAGTGAAAGCGAAAGCTGAAAAACTGGCAGCGGAGGCAGCCTGATCATGGCCGCTTCGCTCCAATTTGATCTCGTTTCGCCAGAACGGAAGCTTGCTTCCGTCGAGGCGACCGACATCCAGATCCCAGGCGCGGATGGGGACATGACGGCTATGGCCGATCACGCTCCCACAATCACAACGCTGCGCCCCGGTATCTTACGGGTCATCACGGCCTCTGGCGCGGATGAGTACCTCGTGACTGGTGGTTTCGCGGAGATTACTCCGACGGCCACGTCCGTTCTGGCTGAACAGGCTATGCCCGTGAGCGAAGTCACGGGCGCGATCATGGACACCCTGATCGCCGACGCTGAGGCTGCTGGCTCTTCGGATGAGGCTGCCAAGGTGGTCTCGGACATGCAGGCAGCACGGGCGGCTCTGAACGTCTAAGCAAGCTACCCTCGCTAAAAATACAAAACCCCCGCTCTTATGAGCGGGGGTTTTTCTTTGGGCGGATGCTGAAACAAAAAAGCCCCGCATGCCGTATGGGACGCGGGGCTGTCTAATTTTTGACTATTTTCAGCCGGGTTTATTCCGCCGCGAGGCCGGTCATTCCACGGGGATAGAGCGGCTCATAGATTGGCTCCAGGGTCGCTGTATCAAATAGCGAAGACACTGACGTGCCGTTCCAAATATTTAGGATCGCTTGGGCAAACATCGGTGCGGTGGGCACGATGCGGATGTTCGGGCAGGCTTTGATGGGATCAGTGGCTTGGATCGAATCTGTGATAACCAGCGACTTCATCACCGAGTTGGTGATCCGCTCAACCGCAGGGCCCGACAGCACGCCGTGGGTGATGTAGCTGTGCACTTCGGTAGCGCCTGCTTCGATCAGGACCTCTGCAGCTTTGCACAGGGTGCCTGCCGTGTCACAGATGTCATCCACGATGATACATTTCTTACCGCGCACGTCGCCGATCACGGTCATCTCAGCAATCTCACCGGGTTTTTCGCGGCGTTTGTCGACGATGGACAGAGGGGCCTTGATCCGGGTCGCTAGTTCGCGCGCGCGGGCCACGCCGCCGACATCGGGGGACACGACCATGACGTCCGACATATTGCCCGCAAAGTGGTGCATGATATCGAGCGCAAAGATCGGTGAGGCATAGAGGTTATCGACCGGAATGTCGAAGAAGCCTTGGATCTGGGCCGCGTGTAGGTCCATTGTCAAAACCCGCTCGATCCCGGACTGGGAGATCAGGTTCGACACCAGCTTGGCCGAAATCGGTGTGCGCGCCTTGGTGCGGCGGTCCTGACGGGCGTAGCCAAAGTAGGGGATCACAGCGGTCGCACGGCGGGCCGAAGAGCGTTTCATCGCATCGGCAATGATCAACAGTTCCATCAGGTTGTCGTTGGCCGGGTTTGAGGTCGGCTGGATGATGAACATATCCTCGCCGCGTACGTTTTCATATACTTCGACGAAAATCTCACCGTCGTTAAACCGCTCAACCCGTGCATCCACGAGACCAACGGTCATTCCGCGGTGCATCGACATGCGCTTGGCGATTGATGCGGCCAATTCAGGGTTAGCGTTTCCGGAGATGAGTTTGGGATCTTGCGCGGGCATGGCAGGGCCTTTCGAGGAGGCGCGGTCTATTAGCGACTCGCGCCCGGATGACGTTGACACCGCCTAGCACGGGCCTAGTGTTCGGGCAAACCAAAGCAGGGAGGCCAGCATGGCCCATATAGACTACTTCTTCTCTACGCTTTCGCCTTACACCTACCTGACAGGCACCCGCCTAGAGGATGTGGCCGCCAAACATGGGGCTACCATCACCTATAAGCCACTTGATACCATGACACTTTTCACTCGGACCGGTGGACAAGCGCCCAAGGATCGGCATCCCGCGCGGCAAGCTTACCGCTTGGTTGAGATGCGCCGTCAGGCCGCGCAGCAAGATATGGCAATTAATCTGAAACCTGCGCATTGGCCCACGAACCCAGCGCCTTCAAGCTACGCAATTATCGCCGCACAAAAAGCAGGCGGTGGGGATCTGGGAGCATTGGTGCAAGGCATCTTGCGCTCGGTCTGGGCTGAGCAAAAGGATGTTGCAGACGATGCTGTCGTCGCTGACGCGCTTGAGGCCGCAGGCTTTGACCGGGGCTTGGTGAATGCAGGCCTCTTGGAAGGGGCTGAGGAATACGCAGCTAACCTCGAAGAAGCCGTGCGCCGCGATGTGTTTGGCGTGCCTTTCTTTATTGTCGGGGATGAGCCGTTTTGGGGCCAAGATCGGATTTCCGATCTGGATCATTATCTCGGAACGCTCTGAATGACGCGGCCGCTGTTGGCGTTACATGCGATGTTCATGCATGGTGCGGCAATGGCCCCATTGGCTGAGGCCCTTGGGCGCGAGAGTATTGCGCCCGGGCTGCCCGGTCACCGGCGGGGTCCTCCGTGGGTGGAAAGCCGGGACTATATGGAACAAGCCGTCGACGCTGCATTTGCGGCCATGCCGGATGAACCCATTGATGTGTTTGGTCATAGTCTTGGTGCAACGGTGGCCCTGCATGTCGCGGTTGCGCGACCTGAACAGGTGCGCAGCCTGACTATATTTGAGCCCGCCTTGTTTGCGGTGGCAAGCGGTGCGGCGCTAGACGATTACCTAAATGCGATGGAGGTCGTGAGCCGAGCGCTTGAAGCAGGGCGCGACGGCACTGCGGCTGCTGAATTTCACGCACATTGGGGCACTGGTGCTGCGTGGGAAGATTTACCCACTAACCTGCGCAAGACGATCCTGCGGTTGATCCCGCTCGTTGCTGCAACTGAACCCGCCGTCGTGCATGATAAGCACGGCCTACTACCACAGTTGCGGACGTGCCCGGTGCCTGTCTTGGTGCTTCAGCAGGAGGCGCATCAACAACTACCCGTAATGGCGTCGATTTGTGAAGGTTTGCGCGAGCTTCTGCCAAACGTCACCGTGCGGTCTGTCGTGGGTGAAGGGCGCCATATGTTGCCCGTCACCGCGCCTCAGGCAGTGGCGGCTGAGGTCGCGGCGTTTTGGGCATCTTTACCCTGAAGCAGGGCTAACAGGGCGTCCACTTCGTCTTCAGTCTTGGACCAGTCACAGACAAACCGTGCAAGGATCCTATCGCCGTTGTCGTCCGACAGGGAGTATTGGGCGCCACCTGCAAACGCGCGGTCGTGCGCCTGTTTTGGCAGCCGTGCAAAGATCATGTTGCCCGCAGGATCAGCCTCAAGCCGTGCGCCGATTTTCCGTAGGCCCTGAGCCAGACGCTGGCCCGCTGCATTTGCCTGTGCCGCCAGCTGAAGCCATAGATCATCGTGCAAATAGGCTTGCATCTGTGCCGCAAGAAAGCGGTTTTTGGACCACAGATGCCCCGCACGTTTGCGCCGAAACTGGGCCTGTTGCGCCATGGCAGGGTCTCGGATCACGATGCCCTCTACCCCCATGCAGCCGTTCTTGGTGCCCCCGAATGAGATTATGTCAAACCCTTGCGCCATATCGGCTGCGGTGCAGCCAAGGGCCGCGCAAGCATTGGCAAAACGCGCGCCATCAAGGTGCGTGTAAAGCCCATATTCGCGCGCAATTTTCGTGAGCGTGCGCAGCTCATCTAGGGTGTAGATCGTGCCCAATTCCGTGAGGTTCGTCAGCGAAAGCGCCCCTCGCTGGATTGAATGGAGGTCGGTGCCCACGCGATCAATCGCTGCGCGCAAGTTGTGGGGACAGATTTTTCCATCCGCCCCGTCCACAAGGGTCAGTTTAGCGCCGCCGGAATAAAACTCTGGCGCGCCGCATTCATCCAGTTCGATATGAGAGGCCCGGTGACAAAAAACGGTCTCATAGGGCTGTACGAGCGTCGCGAGTGCCAGTGCATTTGCAGCCGTGCCCACGGTGACCAGCAGGGTCGTCGCCTCGGGCATGTTAAACGCGCGTCGGATGCCTGCTGTCACTTTGTCCATCGAGGGATCGTTGCCATAAGGCATGGCCCCGCCGGTGTTGGCCGCAAGCATCGCTTCCATGATCTTTGGGGCAACGGGTCCCGTGTTGTCAGAGGCGAAGTTGAGGTTCATGGCAGCTACTCGTCTTGCTGGGTTGGTGCGTCGTGACCCAATGGTTCATCGATTAGGTGATCTTCCCAGTCTTCTTCATCGACTTCAAACTCTGGGATTGTCCAGCCGCGCACGGACACGCCTGCGCGGTGGACGCTGTCCGCATCACCGGTCAAAAGAGGGTGCCAAGCGGGTAGCGGCTTGCCCTCATATAGCAGCCGATAAGCACAGGTTTGGGGCATGAAATACGCCACATCCGGCAGCGTTTTTGGGGTAAGAACCACGCATTCGGGCACAAATTGTTTGCGGATCGGGTACTGGGCGCATTGGCAGGTTGCATCATCTAATAACCGACATGCGATACGAGTGAATGCGACTTCGCCGGTGTCTTCGTCTTCTAGTTTGTTGAGGCAGCACTTACCGCACCCATCGCAGAGCGATTCCCACTCCTCTTGCGAGAGCTTGTTGAGGGGGCGTTCCCAGAACTGCATGGCTACATGTCCCGTAGGATGGCACGGGCCTGTTGGCAGTCGGCATCCATTTGGGCGATCAGGGCGTCAATGCCGTCGAATGACTGCTCGGGACGTAGAAAATCAACCAAGCCGACCGACAGCGGTGTGCCGTAAAGATCGCCTTTGAAGTCGAACAAAAAAGTCTCAAGGTTGGGAACCGAGCCGTTGAACATAGGACGGACACCAAGCGAAGCCGCGCCATGGTAGCTGCCCGCATAGGGTCCCTCTAGGACGTCAACAAGAACGGCGTAGGTGCCTAGTTTCGGCAGATGCAGGCCGTCGAGGTTCATGTTCGCGGTTGGAAAGCCCAACTCACGGCCCCGTTTTTCACCATGCACAACGGGGCCGTCCACGCGGTGCCAGTGGCCCAACATAGCGGCCGCCGCGCGGGGATTGCCGTCACTTAGGGCTCTGCGGATATTGGTTGAGGATACTGCCGCGCCGGTGTCACCCTGCAGGATATCGGCAACGATGACCTCAAAGCCGAACTCAGCGCCAAAGTCCTTGAGGGCTGCGACATCGCCTGCGCGCCCTTTGCCAAAGCAGAAATCCGCACCGACCACGACACGGGATAGGCCAAGCCCATCCGCGAGGACCGATTTGGCGAATTCACGCGCGGTTAGGCTGGATAGGTCCGAATTAAAGCTCAACTCGAACAGCGTTTTCACGTCTAACTTTGCCAGTCGATTTGCCCGTGCCGTCGCCGACATCAGCCGAAAGGGTGGGGCGTCAGGGAAAAATACTTCACGCGGGTGAGGTTCGAACGTCAAAACCCCTAAGGGGCCGGGGCCTTTGCGGGCTAAATCTAAGACTTTCTGATGTCCAAGGTGGACCCCATCAAAATTGCCAATAGCCACCGAAGCGCCTCGGTGACTGGCATGAATGTTTTGATATTCCCGGAGTATATCCATGAGCGTGACCTAGCCGCGTGAGCCGGGTCATGCAAGCCGTGTAGGGTCAGTCAAATTTCCGCGATGGCGCGAGAACGATTGCCTCACCCTTGAGGACTTTCTTGCCGTCGATCTCACAATGGGTGTCCATCGTTACACGACGCTTTCCCAAATCCATGTCCGTGACGGTTACAACCGCGTTCACCATGTCGCCGGGGCGGACGGGGGCAAGAAACTTGAGGCTTTGCCCCAGATAAACAGTGCCGTGACCGGGCAATTGCTCGCCAATGACAGCCGAGATCAGGCCCGCTGTCAGCATGCCGTGGGCGATCCTACCTTCAAAAATGGTGTCGCGCGCGTAATCGTCATCAAGGTGCACTGGATTATGATCAGTCGAGACCTCGGCAAAAAGCTCGATATCGCGATCGGTGATCACTTTGCGCAAAGAGCGCGACATACCGATTTCGATATCTTCGATACAGATCGTTCCGCGGGGCATGTTGTCGAGCATGGGCTCTCTCCTTCTTCATAGTCGTGCTAGACTATTTCAGGCCATGCTGCAATGCAGAAAGCAATAATGCGACAATTTTTGCGTATTTGGGGCAATTTAATTGCGGTGCGAATTTGGGGCCGATCAGCGGAGCATACCGATTGTGTAGCGCGGCTCACTTTGGTGATCCGTCAGATACGCCGCCAGCTTTGATGCCTCTGGACCGCCGGTTGTGCCGGTACCTGTTTCGCGTGCGGCCAGCCCCCCACTGATGAACAACACATCAAGGTCTTCACCAAGCGCGCCCGATACATCCGTGCCGATGCCATCCCCAATGGCAAGGATTTCGCTGTCTGCGACATCATCAATTTGTGCCAGCCGTCGCCGGGCCAGATCATAGATCGGGGGGTGGGGCTTGCCGAAATACAGGCTTTCGCCCCCCATTTCCGTGTACAATTGCGCCAACGCGCCTGCACACCATTCGCGGACCTCTCCACGGTCAACGATGATATCGGGGTTGGCGCAGAGCAGTTTCAGCCCTTTGGTTTTTGCGGCCAGAAATGCGGGCCGGTTTATGGCCGGATCCGCCAGCGAATCGAAAGGCCCCGTGCAAACAATGCCCTCAGCTTCATCAAGGCTAACGCGTTCAATTTGAACCGGTTCATCCAAAAGGGCGAGGGGTTCGAAAAACCCGCCCTCATCCGGCAGGCCGATGTGATAAACTTTGCGCCCCACGACCCCTTGGAACATCGCCGCGCGGGCACTGTCACCGGATGTAGCGATGGTATCATAGGCATCAACAGGCACGCCGATCTGAGCCAGTTGCGTGGCCACACTGGCGCGAGGACGCGGTGAGTTGGTGACCAAAACCACAATGCCACCGGCGCGGCGGTAGGCTTGCAATGCAGCGACGGCCTCGGGGAAGGGGACGACGCCGTTATGCACGCAGCCCCAAAGGTCCACGAACATCGCTTTGTAGCGTGTCGAGATATCAGAAAGCGCGGAGATAATTTGGGTCATGGAGAGCCTGTGTTCGCTGAGATTTCCTCACATGACGCGAGTTACACACGGGTAAAGATAATTTCCCGCATTAACGCAATGGTAACTTGTTCAGGGGGAGGACGTTTCCATGGATTAGGGGACGATTGCGATGCACTATCTTCAACACGAACTGTACGAGCGGCTTGGCGCAGGCGGGGAAATCCTCGATTTCCTGATGGAGGCCGGGGGTGATGGGATATCTTACCTAGAACTTGCATCCCCCGACGAGGGTTGGATGTCGAATGGGTTTTGGCGCGCCCTCGGCTATGATCCAGATGCCCAGCCCCAGAAGCCGTCTTGGCAGGATATCGTTCACCCAGATGATTTGGGCAAAGTGAATGCGGGTTTTCAGGCTCATCTGGCGGATGCCACGCAATCGCATGAACAGGTCGTGCGATTTAAGCACGGTGAGACTGGCAAGTGGGTGTGGATGCGGTGTCGCTTTATTGGGCTGAGTGATGTTAGCGGCACGACAGATCGGATGCTGGGTGTGCATTCGGATGTTACCGCATTGCATGAAGCCGAGGGTTTGCTACGCGGCACCGTCGAGGAATTGATGGATGCCCGCACCGATCTAGAGGCCTCGGTACAAGCCAAAATCGCATTCCTAGAACGGATAAGTCACGAAATCCGGACCCCTATGAATGGGATTTTGGGTATGGCCCAAGCCCTCGTGATGCAGGACCTGCCGATCGAAGCAACCAGCCAAGTGGCGGTGATCAATCGCTCCGCGACCGCATTGTTGACGCTGCTGAACGACTTGCTCGACATGGCGCAGATCGAAGCTGGAACCACGACTATTGAAATGGCGCCGGTGGCCCCGTTTGAATTGGTGCATGAAGCCGCAATTTTGTTCGAATGTATGGCGCGGGACAAGGGGGTGGAGATTGTCACCATAGGGGATCAAACGCTTCCGGACCAGGTGATGGCCTCGGGCCGGACCATCCGGCAGGTGATTGGCAACTTGGTCAGCAATGCTATCAAATACGCAGGCCAAGGCACCGTTGAGGTCCGAGCCTACCTACAGCAAGCGGTAACGCCGGGGGCGCATACATTGCGGGTGTCTGTTGTGGACACGGGGCCGGGTATCCCCGAGGCCCTAAAGGGTCCGGTGTTTGAGCGGTTCTCACAGGGAGACGTTGTCACAGGGCGAGGCGAGAGCGGGGCAGGTCTTGGTCTGCCAATTGCGCGACAGCTATGTCAGTTGCATGGCGGCGACCTCGTACTCAGCGATACCCCGGGTGGCGGGGCGACCTTCGATGCGACTTTCGTGGTCCAAAGCTCGAAGCAGGCCTCCCAAGAGACTACGGAGTACCATGCACATAAGCAGGCTAAGGATCCGCTTCAGATTTTGGTCGTCGAAGACAATGAGATGAACCAAATGGTTCTCAAAGCCCTTCTCGGTCACATGAACGCAGAACTGGTTTTTGCCAATAATGGGTTAGAGGGGCTGAATTTAGTGCGGAAACAGACGTTCGATGCTGGTTTCATCGATATCAAAATGCCCGTCATGTCCGGCACCGAATTCGCCCAAGAGTGGCGCGCGCTTGAACAAGAGAATGCCGTTGGTCGGTTGCCGCTGATTGCATGCAGTGCGAATGTCCTGAAACATCAGGTCGAAACATACGTTGATGCGGGTTTTGACCGACATTTGCCCAAGCCAGTCACGCTGGCCGGGCTGCGTGATTGCATCAATTGGGTGCGGTCGGTGCGCGGGGCCTACGCCTAGCTAGGTTCAACCCCTGCGGGATATCCATTGCCGGGGCGAGCTGCCCGGCAATGGATCATGTCTCATATTTTAGACAGCGAGGTTCGGGATGATCTGCTTTTTGCGGCTCATAACGCCGGGCAGGATAACCGCGTCACCCTCAACCGTCGCGCCAAAGCTTTTCTCGGCCACGGCCTTTGTCAGATCGTTCGGGATCAGCATCGTGGCTTGCTCGTTGAGGATATCAACGACAAAAAGCAGAACCTGATCGACACCGTCCTCAGCCGCAACGCTGGTCATTGTCTCCATGATAGATGCCTTGCGGTCCAGCACGACGTCAGGCGCAGTGGTCTCTAGGACAGATACGCGGAACTTGGTGCCTGCGACTTCGTACTCTTTGCTGTCCATGCGCAACAATTCAGCGTCCGAAAATGCAGAGACGTCGGATTTTGCAGCAAACATCGCTGCGGCATATTCAGAAATATCTACGCCCAGATCCTCGGCCAACGCATAGGCGATGGCTTTGTCTTCTTGGGTCGTCGTGGGGGAACGGAATTCAAGCGTATCGGACAGGATGCACGTCAGCATCGCACCCTTGATCGCCTTGGGCGCCTGCGCCAGATCATCGCCGATCATTTTCCACATGATGGTTGCGGTACAGGCCAGCGGTTCGATCCGAATGTCGATGGGGCCTTTGGTTTCTAGCCCGCCCACCAGTTTGTGATGGTCAATGATTGCGCGGACGTCTGCGCCGTTGATGTTGGCGGGCAGTTCGGCGGGGTTATTGGTATCCACGATCACGCAGGGCTGGTCGTCAGCGACGTCTGCGATGATCTCTGGTTTGTCCAGTTTCCAGTGGTCCAGCATGAACAAGGCCTCGGTGTTCGGCTCACCCAGCAGGACGGGTTTGGCGTCTACGCCTTTGATCTGGTTGAGGTACCAAGCCCAGATAATGGGCGATCCGGTAGAGTCGGTATCAGGTGCTTTGTGGCCGAAGACGAGCGTTGTCATAGGTTCTGTCCGTTGCAAAAATGAGGTTGGCGCGGGAGTATCAGGGCGCGCGTGTCTTGTCACGAAGCCAAGGCGTCGCGGGGCGGGCGCGGGCACAGAGCTGCTTGACACTTTGGCCAAGCTGCGCGGTAACTCGGCCATGGCAACCATCCGTGAAACAGAGCTTTATGCGCCCGTCAAAACCTTTCTGGAAGGGCAGGGCTATGTCGTGAAATCCGAGGTCGGTGCGGCAGATGTGGTTGCGGTGCGGAGGGCGGAGCCGCCTGTTGTTATTGAGCTAAAGGCCGCGTTTTCATTGTCGCTGTTCCATCAGGGGATCGCACGTTTGGGCATCACGGATACGGTCTATGTCGCCGTGCCGCGTGGCCAGGGAAAACGGTGGCAAACCAGCCTTAAGGCGAACATCAGTTTGGCGCGTCGGCTGGGGTTGGGGGTGATTACGATCCGGCTGTCCGATGGGTTAGTGCAGGTGCACTGTGATCCGGGCCCGTACGCACCGCGCAAAAGTGCCAAGCGCCAAGCGCGGCTGCTAAAGGAATTTGCACGTCTAGAGGGCGATCCGAACACAGGCGGCGCCACGCGGCATGGGCTGGTCACCGGTTATCGCTCTGACGCCCTCAAATGTGCCGCTTATCTGGCCGAAGCGGGTGCCGAAAAGGGGGCTTTGGTCGCTAAGGCCACCGGTGTGCCGCAAGCGACAACGATCATGCGCGACAACCACTATGGCTGGTTCGACAAGGTTGAAAAGGGTGTCTATCGCCTGTCTGCTTTGGGGCAGGTGGGGCTAAGGGATTGGGGCGATGTGCTGGGCTAGGACACTGGTCTAGATCGATTCTGCCTCGATTTTGTGCTCCTTTTTTCGCGCCATAAATGGGGTGTCAGGCCGCGCGCGAATCCCTTAGATAACACTTCACGAGAATGGCCGACGTTGCTTACAGCCAAATATGCCCTGTTTTGGCGAAAATTCTCTCTCCCCTAAGTGTTGACAGCTTGCCGCAGCCTGCTTACCTACCTGCCGTTAGCACTCACACCGAGTGAGTGCTAAGACCTCGTAACTGAGAACATAGGAGTGTTCTGTAATGGCATTGAAACCGCTTCATGACCGCGTGCTGGTCCGTCGTACCGAAAGCGACGAGAAAACCGCTGGCGGCCTGATCATCCCCGAGACTGCCAAAGAGAAGCCCGCAGAAGGCATTATCGTGGCCTGCGGCGAAGGCGCCCGCAAGGACAGCGGCGAGCTGATCGACATGGCTGTTTCGGCTGGCGACAAAGTGCTGTTTGGCAAATGGTCCGGCACCGAAGTCACCGTTAATGGCGAAGAACTGCTGATGATGAAAGAATCCGATATTCTCGGCATCATCACAGAAGACGCTGCCTAAGCGCTTCTGATCGTCTGATCTTAAATAAGCCTAAATTTACTGGAGATTGAAATGTCTGCGAAAGACGTCAAATTCAACACCGACGCCCGCAACCGTATGCTGCAGGGTGTGAACATTCTGGCCGATGCGGTCAAAGTGACCCTCGGCCCCAAAGGTCGTAACGTTGTCCTCGACAAATCCTTTGGCGCACCGCGCATCACCAAAGACGGTGTATCTGTAGCCAAAGAAATCGAACTCGAAGACAAGTTCGAGAACATGGGCGCACAAATGGTGAAGGAAGTCGCTTCCCGCACCAACGATGAGGCCGGCGACGGCACCACCACAGCGACCGTTCTGGCCCAAGCCATCGTCCGCGAAGGCATGAAGTCCGTCGCTGCTGGCATGAACCCAATGGACCTCAAGCGCGGCATCGACATGGCAACGATCAAAGTCGTTGAAGCCATCAAAGCAGCTTCGCGTCCCGTGAATGACAGTGCCGAAGTCGCACAGGTCGGCACGATCTCTGCCAACGGTGAGCGTGAAATCGGTGAGCAAATCGCCGGCGCAATGCAAAAAGTCGGCAACGAAGGTGTTATCACCGTCGAAGAAAACAAAGGTCTTGAGACAGAGACTGATGTTGTCGAAGGCATGCAGTTCGACCGCGGCTACCTGTCGCCCTACTTCGTGACCAACCCCGACAAAATGATCGCAGACCTCGAAGACTGCATGATCCTGCTGCACGAGAAGAAACTCTCGTCGCTCCAGCCAATGGTTCCCCTGCTCGAGTCCGTGATCCAGTCGCAAAAGCCGCTTCTGATCATCGCAGAAGACGTCGAAGGCGAAGCACTGGCGACTCTCGTGGTCAACAAACTGCGCGGCGGCCTGAAAATTGCAGCAGTCAAAGCACCTGGTTTCGGCGATCGCCGCAAAGCCATGCTGCAAGACATTGCAATCTTGACCGGCGGCCAAGTGATCTCCGAAGACCTCGGCATGAAGCTTGAGAATGTCACAATGGACATGCTCGGCACCGCGAAGAAGGTCACCATCACTAAAGACGAAACCACTGTTGTGGACGGCGCCGGTGAAAAGGCTGAAATCGAAGCACGCGTGGCTCAGATCCGTCAGCAGATCGAAGAGACCACATCCGACTACGACCGTGAAAAACTGCAAGAGCGCGTAGCCAAACTGGCTGGTGGTGTTGCTGTTATCCGCGTCGGCGGCATGACCGAAGTGGAAGTAAAAGAGCGCAAAGACCGTGTGGACGATGCTCTCAATGCGACACGCGCAGCTGTGCAAGAAGGTGTTGTTGTCGGCGGTGGCGTAGCCCTCGTTCAGGCTGCAAAAGCCCTCGACGGTCTGACAGGTGCAAACAACGACCAAAACGTCGGCATCTCGATCATCCGTAAGGCCATCGAAGCACCTCTGCGTCAGATCGCAGAAAACGCTGGTGTTGACGGTGCAGTTGTTGCTGGCAAAATCCGCGAAAGCAGCGACCTGTCCTTCGGCTTCAACGCACAGACCGAAGAATATGGCGACATGTTCTCGTTCGGCGTGATCGACCCTGCCAAAGTGGTCCGCACTGCTCTGCAAGATGCCTCCTCGGTTGCTGGTCTTCTGATCACCACCGAAGCCATGGTTGCTGACAAGCCGTCCAAAGACGGCGGCGGCGCACCTGCAATGCCCGACATGGGCGGCATGGGCGGCATGATGTAAGACGCTTAGCGTCATGCGCCGGCTCTTTTGGATCGGCAGTGCAAAGGGCCCCTTGTGGGCCCTTTGTCATATCTGGGCGTTCCGATAGCCGTCCGCCTGACGGATGGATGCAAACCGTTTGACATCCTGCCGCGCGCGCCCCCTGAGTGGCGCCATGAAACTCTTTGCGCTCACGGCCCTCACGATGCTCTTTTTTGCCTCCAACTCGCTTCTGACGCGGGCAGGGGTGGCGGATGGCATGGACCCCCTGACATTTGCTGCGATCCGTGTCGGGGCAGGGGCGGTCTTTTTGGGGGTCATTGCTCTGTGGCAGCGGGGCAGGGTGCCGATCACGGGGCACACCCGACTTTTGTCTGTGATCGGGCTGAGTGTTTATCTCTTGGGTTTTTCGCTTAGCTACCTGACGCTTGAGGCAGGTATGGGCGCGCTGGTGCTGTTCGCCACCGTCCAGTTGTGTTTGTTCGGCGCTGCCGTTGCCTTTCGTGAGGTCATCGGCCCGCGCCGCTGGCTGGGTATGGGCATCGCGATGAGCGGTTTGGCCCTGTTACTTCTGCCCGGCGGTGGCGGTGGAACAAGTCTGGTTGGTGTCGCGTGGATGGTTTTGGGCGGCGCGGGGTGGGCGCTTTATACTTATATGGGCAAATCGTCCGATTGGGCTTTGGGCAATTCAGCGGGCAACTTTTTGCTCAGCACAGGCGTGCTGCTTTTGGCGGCCCCGCTTTGGTGGGGCGGTGTGGTCACACCGCTGGGATTGGTTTGCGCTGTGACGTCAGGCGCGATTGCGTCTGGTTTGGGCTATGCCCTTTGGTTTGTGGTTTTACCGCAAATGGCCACGACGACGGCGGGTGTTGCCCAATTGTGCGTGCCTGTGATTGCGGTCATTGGCGGCGCGCTACTGCTAAAGGAACCCGTGACGCTGCCGGTCGTGCTGGCCTGCGCGGTTGTTCTGGGCGGCATCGCACTGGCAACAGTGCCGTCAGGTCGCAAGGCGCCGTACCGGTCGCAATGAATTTACGTGTGGCGTTACGTTATACGTAGCCCCCCTCGTCAGAGCGCCGCCGCCCCCCTATGTTTGGGGTATGAAACGCTCATTCATCATTGCCGTAACAAGCCTTGCCTTATTGGGGTGCGCATCCGTGCAAGCGGCCCCTCGGGGTTGTGTGATCTTGCTCCATGGTTTGGCGCGAACGGATGCGTCAATGCTGGTCATGCAAGAGGCGTTGGAGCAGGCAGACTACCACGTGGTGGCGGCCAGTTATCCGTCCCGCTCGGGCAAACTGTCGGACCTTGCTTCAGATACCCTTCCAGCTGCGCGGCGGGCGTGTGCAGCCGCCGTGCCAGAAGGGGATGTGAACGTCGTGACCCATTCGATGGGTGGCATACTTACGCGTGTTTGGGCCAAGGCGCACCCAGAGGCCGAATGGGGCCGCGTGGTAATGCTGGCCCCTCCCAACAACGGCTCCGAACTAGTCGATACCTTCGAGGAGGTGCCGGGGTTTGAGTGGTTCAACGGGCCTGCCGGCACAGCGCTTGGCACAGGGCCTGATGACATCCCTGCGCAACTCGGCCCGGTGCCGTTCTCTTTGGGCGTGATCGCGGGCAACCGCAGCCTGAATGCGTTTTATTCCTCCATTCTGCCCGGCGAAGACGATGGCAAAGTCACGGTGGAATCCACGAAAGTGGCGGGTATGAAGGCCCATCTGACCCTGCCCGTAACCCACACATTCATGATGAACAACCCGCGGGTTATTGCGCAGACCCTGTCCTTTCTGGACTCCGAGACGTTCGTGCCGGACCTAACGCTGGGCGAAGTGTTGTGGGACGCCCTCGTGCAATAGCCCCATGTGTGGACGACCTATATATGCCGATCCGTGATGCGGCACGCGCTACAGGTTGACTTTTTGCCACTTTTTCGCCACCGTTTTTATATTCGAGCAGCCTGTCCTCTGGCTATAAATCAAACCCGCAACAAGGGTGCGACAGAGGGCTTGTAAGAGTATCAGCATCGGTTTTGTTACGCCCATCGCAAATTCTTTGGGTGGGCTTGGTACGTGACCGTAAAGGGAAATTGTGATGATCCGTTTGTTCATGATCTACACAGGGCTGTTGTGTGCGGCAGTCCTTGGCCTATGGTTTGGGCCGGTGGATCAGCAACAGGTGACAGCGACGGCCACAGACATCGAAATCCTGCCCGAAAGTGCAGATGTACCCAGCGCACCCGTGCCGGTTGTCGTGGAACTGCCGGAAAGCGCGCCAGAGATCGCAATAGTGGCCCCTGAGGTGCAAATCATCGAGAGCCCAGAGCCAGAACCCGCGCAAACCGCCGCAATCGAGAGTGCACCAGCCCCAGTCGATCTGCCCGCAAACCCTGCGGTTACACCCGCCCCACAGGAGGATGCGCCCGAGCCGCGTGTCGCCGCTTTGCCTGACGAGGTTCTCGAACCCGTCGCAATCGCCGTACCGCCGCCCGCGCCGCAGGCTGAACCCACGCCAGCGCCGGAAAGTCCAGCAGCAGCGGAACCAGAACACGCCGCGGTTCGCCCGGATCCCGCGCCGTTGGTTGAGCCCCCTGCACCCGTTCAAGTCCCCACACCCGTCGCCGAACCCGCCCCTCGTCTCCCGCTGGATCCGGTGATTGAGGCTTTGATCGCGCAAGCGGCACTTGCGGCAGAGCCGCGCAGTGGTGGCACATACGTCGTGCAGCCCGGCGATAGCCTCCTGTCCATCGCCCGCGCCCAGTATGGAACCAGTGACGCCTACCAACGGATTTTCGACGCTAATCGCGATCTCCTTCCCTCTATTGACGCAATCCAGACGGGTCAGACCCTTCGCTTGCCCTGAGACACATATGACATCTTTGAAGCCGCCCCTTCGCCTGACACCTCTGGCCGAAAGCCTGCCTGCGGCTGTACCCTTCGTCGGCCCCGAAACCCAAGAACGCGCGCGCGGTGCGCAATTTGACGCCCGTCTTGGCGCAAACGAAAGCGGCTTTGGCCCATCACCCAAGGCCATCGCGGCCATGACAGATGCGGCGCGCGACGCGTGGATGTACGGTGACCCCGAAAGCTACGATTTGCGGATGGCATTGGCCGATAATCTGGGCGTCGACGCGGATCAGATCATGGTTGGCGAAGGGATCGACGGCTTGCTCGGCACCTTGGTGCGGCTGTTTGTCGGGCAGGGCGATCCGGTGGTCACTTCGGCAGGGTCCTATCCCACCTTTAACTACCATGTGGCGGGCTTTGGCGGCGCGCTGCACACAGTGCCTTACCGTGATGATCATGAGGACCCCGAGGCGCTTTTGGCAAAGGCCGCTGAGGTCGGGGCCAAGCTGATCTACCTCGCCAATCCGGACAACCCCATGGGCAGTTGGTACGATGCCGCGCGGATGGAAGCAGTTGTAGCTGCAGTGCCGCACGGCAGCCTTTTGGTGCTGGATGAGGCCTACATCGACGTGGCGCCCCAAGGCACCGCCCCCCGGATCGACCCCGAGACGCCGGGCGTGATCCGGCTGCGGACCTTTTCCAAGGGATATGGCCTTGCGGGCGCGCGCGTGGGGTATGCGATTGGGCCACGAGCGTTGATCACCGCCTTCCACAAAGTGCGTAACCATTTTGGGATGTCGAGGGTGTCTCAGGCGGGGGCATTGGCCGCGCTGCGAGACCCTGATTGGCTGGATCATGTTCGGGCGCAAGTTGCGATATCACGGGCTGAAATCGCGCGTATTGGGGCGGCAAATGGGCTACATGCACTTCCTTCGGCTGCGAATTTTGTGACGCTGGATTGTGGGCGTGATGGTAATTTTGCCCGCGCCTTGGTTGCGGCCCTCAGTGCTGAGGGCATATTTGTGCGCATGCCGCTTAGGGCCCCGCAAGACCGCTGTATTCGCGTGTCTTGTGGGCAAAAAGCGGACATGATGGCGTTTGAACGGGCATTGCCCCGCGCATTGGCCCGCTGCACGGAAATTTGACTTTTCTAAACACGCATCACGTATAACTTTAGTTAACTCGCTCGTGATACGAGGTGCGTGATGAAGAACTATCCCGTCGGCCGCGCGCCGGATTATACAAATGCCTTTCTGGCTATGGCTTTCGTCTGGATGATGATTGCCCTGATCGCGATTTGGGCTGTTTGGGGATTTTTGGTGGCAATTGTGATGTGCAGTTTTGCCCATGCGTGGCTCGCACATAAGCTGCAAAAGCGCGCCGAGGTCGTGACGGTGCGTGACTAGGGCCCATACCAGGCCCTAGAAAGTACTAGCAAAGGCTAGCGTCCTGCCAATACCTGCGCGGCAGCTGACATGGCGCCTTCACCATGTTCAATGCTCAGCGCCTTAAGGCCGGTATCAATCGCCCCCAATGTGCCCAGCATCATGTGCGCATTGACGTGGCCCATGTGGCCGACGCGGAAAAATCCGTGCCATTCAGGGGCGTCAGGCGGGGCCATGCCCAGCCCAATCCCGAGGGTGACGCCCATCTGATCCGTCAGATAATCGCGCAAGGCGGTACCCAGCGGCGGGGTGATCCGCAGGGACGTCACGGCACGGCTGCGGTGCGCGGCGTCTGCGACGTTCATTTCCAGCGGGCCTTGTGTGCTCCAGGCGTCGCAGGCGGCCCAAAGCGCGCGGGCGAGGGTTTCATGGCGGGCCCAGACCGCAGTGATGCCCTCTTCGTGGACAATCATGTCCAATGCCTCACGCAGGCCATACAGGTGATGGGTCGGGGCAGTACCGTTGAAGTATTTGTAATAGTAGTCTGGGTTTGTGCGGGGGCGCCAATCCCAATAGCCAGTGACGCAATTGGCGTTCTGACGGGCGGCATCGGCCCGGTCGTTGTAATACACAAAGGACATGCCGGGGGGGGTCATAAGGCCCTTTTGACAGCCGGTGATCATCACATCGACACCCCATTCATCCATTTCAAACCGGTCACACCCCAATGAGGCGATGCAATCAACCATCAACAGGGCGGGGTGACCTGCGGCGTCAATCGCTCGACGCATCGCGGCTACATCCGACAGAACGGATGAGGATGTGTCGACGTGGACCATCAGCACCGACTTGATCTCATGATTTGCGTCGGCGCGCAGCCGAGCCTCAATCTGGGCCGCGTCCATCGGGCTGCGTTTGCCAAAGTCGATAACCTCGGTGCGGATGCCCAACCCTTCCGCAGAGGCGGCCCAGCCGTGGGCAAACTGGCCCGTCGCGGGCACCAGTGCAAGATCGCCCCGAGAGTGTGTGTTGGCCAACGAAGCCTCCCACGCGGCGTGGCCGTTGCCGATGTAGATCGTCACGTTGTGCGCCGTGCGTGCCACGGCCTTTAGATCGGGAATGAGCGAATGCGTCATGTCGATCAACTCACCGGTATAGATATTTGGCGCCGCGCGGTGCATGGCGCGCAAAACGCGGTCGGGCATAACGGAGGGGCCTGGGATGGCGAGCGTATGGCGGCCGTGAGCGAGACTCATTTTTGAAGGTTCCTGTTGTTTGCGCTTGTGGCAGTTGCCATAGGTCTTATCTCTAATGCCAAGGAGGTGCCATAATGCGCACAGTTTTCAAGATCACTGGTGCAGACCGGCTGAAGTTTTTGCATGGGCTCGTGTCGAATGACGTGCCTGAGCAGGGTTTGGGTTACGCCGCACTGCTTAGCCCTCAGGGCAAATACCTTGCGGATTTCTTTCAGTGGCAGGAAGCGGATGCTATTTTTGTGGACGTTGCAACAGACCTAGCGGCTGATTTGGGGCGGCGGCTGTCGATGTATAAGCTACGCTCTGATGTGGCTATTGCGGACAGCGGGCTGCGCGTGTCCCGCGGGACTGGGCCTGCACCCGAGGGTGCGATGGCCGATCCACGCGATCCCGCGCTTGGTTGGCGGCTGTACGGCACACAAGACGGCGACGATGGCACCGATTGGGATCAGCTGCGCGTGACACACGTGGTCCCAGAAAGCGGGATCGAATTGATCGTTGGCGACAGCTATATCCTTGAGATGGGGTTTGAGCGTTTACACGGCGTTGATTTCCGCAAAGGCTGCTTTGTTGGTCAGGAAATCGTGGCCCGGATGAAGCATAAGACTGAGTTGAAAAAAGGCCTGATGCAGGTCACAGTCAGTCAAGATGTGCCCGTCGGCACCCCAATCACGACCCAAGGCAAACCTGCCGGCACCTTGTTTACGCAATCTGGTGGCAAAGGCTTGGCCTATCTACGGTTTGACCGCGCCACCGGCCCTATGCAGGCCGCAGGCGCAGAGGTGGCGGCGGCGTAATACGCCCTACCTTTTCCAATATATCCCGATACCCAAGAGGTTTTTTTTGATGTTTGATACACCCCTTCCCCGCGACGCCCATTCCGATGCCAAAGGGGAGCCATTGGGGAACCTGCCTGAATGGGATCTGACGGATTTGTACGCCGCCGATGACGCGCCAGAACTGATCCGAGATCTTGAGTGGCTGGAGGCCGAATGCGCCGCGTTTGCCGCAGATTATCAGGGCAAACTGGCTGGGCTGGACGCGGACGGAATGGCTGCGTGTATCAAGCGCTATGAAGAAATCGACGTCATCGCCGGGCGGATCATGTCCTATGCGGGGCTGCGTTATTATCAGCAGACGACCGATGGGGACCGCGCGAAATTCATGTCCGACATGCAGGACAAGATTACCACGTTCACAACGGCGCTTGTGTTCTTCTCGCTTGAGTTCAATTCGCTTGAGGATGACGCCCTAGAGGCCGCCTATGGTGCCAACGCGGATTTGGCACGTTACCGCCCCGTGTTGGACCGGATGCGAGCGATGAAACCCTATCAGTTGTCGGATGAGCTAGAGACGTTTTTGCACGATCAATCGGTTGTCGGGTCGAGCGCGTGGAACAAATTGTTCGACGAAACAATCGCCGGGCTCGAATTTGTGGTCGATGGCGAAACATACAACATCGAAGGCACGTTGAACTTTATGTCGGACCCGGATCGGTCCAAGCGTGAGGCGGCGGCCCGTGAATTGGCGCGTGTGTTTGGTGCAAATGTGCGGACGTTTTCGCGTGTGCACAACACGTTGGCCAAGGAAAAAGAAATCTCTGACCGGTGGCGTGGTCTAGAGACCCCTCAGATGAGCCGCCATTTGGCAAACCACGTAGAGCCGGAAGTGGTTGAGGCCCTGCGCAATGCAGTGGTTGAGGCCTATCCGCGCCTGTCGCATCGGTATTACGCGCTCAAGGCCAAGTGGATGGGCCTTGAAGCGATGGAGATCTGGGACCGTAACGCGCCCCTCCCGATGGAGGACACGCGCACTGTCGGCTGGGATGAAGCGAAGGCAACTGTCATGGACGCGTATTCCGCGTTTGACCCGCGCATGGGCGAATTGGCCGAGCCATTTTTTGACAAAGGTTGGATCGACGCTGGGGTGAAACCGGGCAAGGCCCCCGGCGCATTCGCGCACCCAACCGTGACGACCGTGCACCCCTATGTGATGCTCAACTACCTCGGAAAGCCGCGTGATGTGATGACATTGGCGCATGAATTGGGCCACGGCGTGCATCAGGTTCTGGCCGCAGAGCAGGGGGAGTTGCTGTCTTCAACCCCGCTGACATTGGCCGAGACGGCAAGTGTGTTTGGTGAGATGCTGACCTTCCGCAAGATGCTTGAGAATGCTGATAGCGATGCTGCTCGCAAGGTAATGCTGGCTGGCAAGGTCGAGGATATGATCAACACGGTCGTGCGGCAGATCGCGTTCTATGACTTTGAGTGCAAACTTCACGATGCCCGCCGTGAAGGCGAACTGACGCCGGACGATATTAACGCGTTGTGGATGTCGGTGCAGGCCGAAAGCCTTGGCCCCGTGTTCGACTACATGGAGGGGTATGAAACCTTCTGGGCGTATATCCCGCACTTCGTGCATTCGCCGTTCTACGTTTATGCTTACGCCTTTGGCGATGGCCTCGTGAACGCATTGTATGCGGTCTATGAAGAGGGCGATGCGGACTTCCAAGAGAAGTATTTTGAGATGCTCCGCGCAGGAGGTTCCAAGCATCACAAGGCGCTTTTGGCGCCCTTTGGCTTGGATGCGAGTGACCCTGCGTTCTGGTCCAAGGGCCTGTCGATGATCGAAGGGTTCATCGATCAGCTTGAGGCGATGGAAGACTAGCCGGCTATTCCGCTGGGACCGGGCGGACGTTTGGTTGTGAAACGGCCTGCAGCGCGTGATTGGGCGCGCTGTACGCCAAAGCTGGAAACACCCGGTAAAGCGGCGCACAGAGCCCCCGTGTGTTCAGCGCAGTGGCATAGCGCACGTAGTCCGGGTCTTCGTACATGTGCAGTTCTTCGGCCTTGGCGCGGCCAAAATAGATCATCGTGACGACGATCATTCCTGCCGTCGCGGCGATTTTGGTTTGGATCGGAACAGCCGCTAGAAATGGTGCCGAAGTCAGCCAGAAGAACACGACCTTGGACATATAATCAGGGTGCTTCATCCAACGGTACGGGCCGCAGGTCACCACGCCTCGGTTGGTTAAATTGGACCAGCGCAAGCCAAATGACGCGGTTGCCCACACCCAAATGCCAAAGCTTAGCAACAGCAATGCCAGCCACGGCCCGGCCAAAAGCGGATAGGCTTGGATCGTCTCATGCCACGGCACGCCGGTATCACGGCTGAAAATTTGCCCTGTGATAACAGCGTTAAAGGGCGGGTAGCAGACAAGGGTTACTACCCAGCCCCAAAGTGCGGGGTTGGTTGTGCGAATATGGGCGTCAAACAGGCGTAGGGTGAGTGTGTAACCCACGCACACCACGATCAGTTCAAGCAGCAGCGCGAGCATCATCAGGTGCCGAGTGAGGGTGACAAGGTCTTGGGTGGCCCAAGTGCTGATCGGCGCGCTGCCTGCGATTGTGTTAACAAGATAACTGAACATGATCGGCAGAAAGAACCCTTTGATCACCCATCCAAGCAGGAAATGGCGCAGGCCTGCATACTCTACTTGGCACAATTGGCGGGTGAGCCATGCGCCAATCTGCCAATATCCGTCATGCGGTTGCGTCATCCGGGCGTCGACCCAAAAGATATAGAGAAACGATATGACCAGCAGAACAGGGGCCAAGTGGATCAACAGTCCGACTGCCGGCATCAGGTCTTGGGTCGGGTAAACGCGGAACAGGGCGTGAAAGCCTATGACGGCGCCAAGCATCGTGATGAGGCCGATGAACTTGGTTATACTGCGCAAAATGTCATAGCGTGGGGCGCTTGGGGTGATCCCGCTACTTGCGTTGCGGTGGACCCGTTTGAGAGCCAGCTCAAGCACGGCGATGGGCACCGCATAGGCACACATCAGTGCAAAGGCCACCCAGATCACTGGGGTTGTTGGGGCTTGTGCCACAACGAAAAACGCAGCGGTGGCAGAGGCAAGGCCGACCAAATTGATCCAGCCTGTTGTCACGGATTTCGGTATCTCGGGTGGCGGCGATGCCATGGCGTGTCCCCTGCTTGCTTTGATTTGGTTGATCATGGCAAACGGGCGGAAATGGGACGAAATGCGGATACTATCGCGGCAAAAGACCCGTCGAGCATAAGCAAAACGCCCCACCCACAGGTGCGGGCAGGGCGTTTTGAATAAGTTTGATATGCAGGTTAGGCGGGCAGCATACCCTTTTCCTTAGCCAATTCCCGCATCCGCGATTGCAGCTTTTCGAATGCGCGCACTTCAATCTGGCGAATGCGTTCGCGGCTGACGCTATACTGCGTGGACAGGTCCTCTAGGGTGATCGTTTCTTCCGACAGGCGACGTTGCACAAGGATGTCACGCTCCCGCTCATTGAGGACTTCCATGGCGTCTTCCATAAGCGACAAGCGCGCCTTCATCTCATCACTTTCGGCATAGTCGCCAGCGGTGTCCGCGCTGTCATCCTCAAGCCAATCCTGCCATTCTGTTGCGCCCTCACCATCGGCCGAAATCATCGCATTGAGCGAGGCATCGCCCCCAGACATGCGTCGGTTCATGGAGATCACTTCGGTCTCGGTCACGCCCAGATCAGTGGCAATCCGCTTCACGTTTTCGGGGCGCATATCGCCGTCTTCCAACGCGCCGATGCGGGCCTTGGCTTTGCGCAGGTTAAAGAACAGTTTCTTTTGGGCCGAGGTCGTGCCGAGTTTTACAAGGCTCCATGACCGCAGGATGTATTCTTGGATCGAGGCGCGAATCCACCACATCGCATAGGTCGCAAGCCGAAAGCCCTTTTCGGGATCAAAGCGTTTTACGGCCTGCATCAAGCCGACATTCGCCTCAGAGATTACCTCGGCCTGCGGAAGTCCGTAGCCGCGATAGCCCATCGCAATTTTCGCAGCCAGGCGCAGGTGCGACGTCACCATTTGGTGTGCAGCGTCGGTGTCTTCTTCCTCAACCCAGCGTTTGGCGAGCATGTATTCTTGCTCTGGCTCCAGCATAGGGAACTTGCGAATTTCTTGCAGGTATCGGTTCAGTCCCTGTTCCGGCGACGGAGCGGGAAGATTGGCATAAGCGGACATGTTGGACATGGCGAAGCCCCCTGAATAGCATGTTAATTTCTTTTACTTTCCACTTAACGTGGGCAGCGGCTGAACGGTTTTCAAGTGGGGCTGATGGTTTTCGGCCCCGTGGCTCAGCAATATAGAGCCTGCGCTGGTGCGCTTCAATCGGACTGAAGCATAAGTAACGTGCGTGTGAGCACATGTGTGCCGCGGATTATGCCAGACCGCTTAACGCGTCGCGCAGTGCTTGCATATCCGCAGGCATGTCGGCTGCGAACCGCATGTCTTCTTGTGTGACAGGATGCACAAAGCCCAATTCAGCCGCGTGAAGCGCCTGTCGGGGGAAGCGGAGCACATCCTCTAGCCCTGGGTGAAGTTTGGGCAATTTGCGTCGCCCGCCATAGGTTTGATCCCCGATCAGGGCGTGCCCCGCATGGGCCATATGCACGCGAATTTGGTGAGTGCGCCCAGTTTCGAGCCAGCATTCGACCAAGGCGGCGGCACCAAAATCTTCAACAATCCGCACGCGCGTAACCGCATGGCGCCCACCCGTGAACAACACCGCCTGACGTTGCCGGTCCGTTTTGTGGCGGGCCAGCATAGTCGTGATTTTGAGGATGTTGCCGGGCTCAAAGCTGGTGCCCTTTGCGCCGCGCAGCCGTGGGTCTGAGGCGCTGGGCGTCCCATAACACAGCGCAAGGTAGCGGCGATGAACGGTGTGTTTCTCAAACTGCTTGGCCAGCCCGTGGTGGGCGGCGTCTGATTTGGCGACCACAAGCAACCCGCTGGTGTCTTTGTCGATACGGTGCACGATGCCGGGGCGCTTTTCACCGCCGACCCCCGATAAACGCCCATCAAAGTGATGCAAAAGTGCGTTCACCAATGTCCCGCCGGGGGAGCCGGGGGCAGGGTGGACGACCATGCCAACAGGTTTGTGGATCACGATCAGATCGTCATCTTCATGCCGAATATCGAGGGGGATGTCCTCTGGCTTGGTCTCTAGGTCTTGGGTGATTTCGACGGTGATTGCGATCTCGTCACCTTCAGTCAATTTCGATCGCGGATCGGTCACAACCGTCCCGTTGACCTGCACGGCTGCGTCCGCCACCAAACGCGCAAGCCGCGACCGGCTGAGGTGGGCTTGCTCTGGCACATCGCGCGCGATCGCCTTATCAAGACGGGCAGGGGGATTTTCCCTGATAACAAAGGTAACGCGTGTGTCTGCCAAAGACGATTTTCCTGAATTGCCGCCCCACCTTCGCCTGCTCAAAACGCTGGTGACGGTGTTGACGGGGGTGATGATCCTCGGCGTGATAGTCGTGGTCGGCCTGCTTGTCACGCGCTTCCCGGCCCCTGTAACCGCGCCGGATGCATTACAGTTGCCCGATGGGGCCGTTGTGCAGGCTGTTACACAAGGTCATGGCTGGTGGATCGTGGTAACCGAAGACGCTCGCGTGCTATTCTTCGGAAGCGACGGGGTGCTTCGCCAAGAGGTTCCGTTGACGGGCCAATAGTTTAGCTTCGATCTGGAACAATGCAAACATGGGCCTGTTCAATATTACAGGCTGTAGGCTGAATAGTGGTATTTGGACAGTGCGGATTTGTCGTCGATGCTCAAGCATTGCATTGGAAAAGTGTGGTCGTCTTCGAGCGACTCGTGGTTTCAATGAGCACTTTTGAAGGGACAAACGCGTTGAGGGTCGCAAGTGGGTAGGTGGTTGCACCCTTGCTCCGAAAAACGAGGTTTTATGGGCTTACCGTTCGTGACGCCCATTATCTTGCCAAGCGCTGATAATGCCGCGCATAAATCCTATGTTTTTCGAACGCTTCCTTTTGGATAGTAAATTGTCAGGTTCAAACAATTTTAGTATCGCGACCCGAAATGTACTCAGTCTTGGCCTGGGGTGACCGTACTTCCCCAGCGCGTAAACGCGCGAACGCGCTGAATAATAGGCTTTGAAAGCTGCGATTTCAGGCGACCGGGGCGAGCCGTGCCCGCTGAGGTGAACGACCTTTGCATTATGGCAATACATGAGCGGGCCGTGTTCTCGTAACCGCAACGATAAGTCATCATCTTCATGATACATAAAGATAGCGGGATCAAAGCCACCAATATTCTCAAACAAAGTCCTACGACAGAGAATCGCCGAACCTGATAGTACGCTCACTTCGGAGTCGCTCGTGGGTATTGGACCTTTGAGCCGTTCGCGTGGCTTGATCTTTGACCCACGACGAAAACTCTGCCCCCCTTTTGAGTCTAGTATCCTTGGGTTAAAGGCACTGGCTTTTGGATATTTTTCAGCGGCCTCAAGAAGTGCCTCAAGAGCGCCTGGTTGCAGTTCCGCATCAGGGTTGAGAAATAACAAAAACTCGGTTTCGGCTCCTGCTGCACCTTGATTGCACGCAACGCCAAACCCAACATTCTCGTCGTTTAGTTTGAGTGTTACCCCGTGAGCAGCAGCCAATTCCTGTAACGCATCCGTCTCTGGTGACGCATTGTCTACCAAAATAACGGGAGTATCTGCATGGATGCTACTCAACATCGTTGGAAGAACCGCCATACTATTGTGACAGACAGTTATTATTGAGACTTTCGTATTGGACAAGGTTCAGCTCCTTCTTGCAAGTCGCAGTGGCTTTCACGGAGAAACGAGAAAGCTTGGGTCCTATCCTTCCGATAGAAGACGCTGGTAGATTTCATTGATCGCGTTGGCTTCGTGCGCGATTTGATGCTGTTCGACAGCCTTCAGCCGGGCGGCTTTCGCCATTGCGTTGCGCAATGCGGCATCCTTCATCAGCTTATCTGTCGCTTCAATCAGCTGTGGAACGTCGTTAGGAGGCACTAAAAACCCTGTCTCATTGGTCGCGATCAAATCTTCGAAAGCGCCAACACGCGTCGCGACAACCGGCACACCGCACGACATGGCTTCAAGAGGTGTAAGGCCAAAGCCTTCCCAGCGTTGCGGTGCCATGTAAATATCGATGGCCCGAAACCACGGCGCGATCGTAAAGTCTTTGTCCTCGGGCAGAATTCGCAAGCGATCAGCAAGATCTGCCGCACCAATCTTACGCTTTAATTCATCGACGAAGGCTTGCTGTTCACGCGTTACCCCGCCCATGATGATCCCTTGGGCCGTCGGATGACGATGTAAAAGATCAATCATAGCCTCAACAAAAAGATCGGTTCCTTTTTGGGCCCTGATGCGTCCAAAACAGCCAACTATCAATGCATTGGGATCAAGGCCGAGCTTTATCCGCAAAGCCCGACGATCCGGAGCCGGGGCAAACTCGTGCGTATCAATTCCGTGCAAGACAACTGTTGCGGGAACCCCTAGGTATGACTTTGCCTTCCCAGAGGCCGCAATAACCGCATCCATGCGACGGATAAGCCAGCGAGAATATCCACTGTGACGCCGCTGTGCCGCTGAGGTAAAAACCAGCTTCAATTTCTTGCGTAAAACATACTTTAGAAGCATGCCGGCCAACATTTCGATGTTTCTGCGAGAATGCCATACGCGGTAGCCAGAGGGGCCTGAACGTGATAGAAATGGCAGCCTTGCGAGCGAAAATTGTGGAATATCGCCTGGCAAGACCGGCCCAGTCGTTGCGATTGCGATCGTTTCTGCCTGCACGGGCACAAGCCGAAAAACAGTTGAGGATACACCTGAGTAACGGCGCTTCAGGTTCGGGGCGATGATGTCAATGGTATTAGGGTTAACCTTCATGCTTAGATCCTGTTTGCCGACGCTCGGGGTTAACTTGCGGCCTAATGAAACACGCCGTTAAATGCCATAGAAAATTACACTTTTTGATAGGCGACACTTGACGGCGCAATTCAGCTAGATCTGAAATTACAATTTGTAGTATTTCTTGAGCACCCTGGGTGGTATGGTTTTTGCCTTTAGTGGATCTGCAACGAGGTCCGCCCAAGAACGTGTGTTGCAACTATTATCTTACTCGGCTTCGGTATGCAGTTCATAACGCGCTACGTTGTCCTCAAGATCGTTCAAAGCAATTTTTGAAAATTTAGCGTTATTTGGCCTTCCCTTCTGATAGGAGGCACACCTGCCAATAAAGTAGCATCGAAACTAAAAAACCATCACCTGATGCGCGTGAGATCGTCGATATCATTTTCTATTTACTGAAGATGGGTTTGCTGATCATTCTGGGCTACCGCGACGAGTTTCGGACGCTGACGTGATCTGCGCTTTGTGGTCTGCTGATCTTTTTCACGAAGGAGACCAGATATGTCGTCTTGGAAGTGAAAACATTACCATAATTTAAAGCTCGGGTTGTGTCGGAGGTGTTGTAAGGCGAGAAGACGGTCAGCGGGTTGGCCAATCGGTTTGGCGTACATCCGACGATGATACATCAATGGAAGCGGGCCCTGCTTGCAGGTGTACCTAGCGTATTTGAGCGCGGCGGCCGAAGAAGAGCAGGTCAAAGACCTGTGCGCAAGATAGGGGGGGCAGTTGCCAACCTTTTTTGGAGCTGACAACTCAAGCTCTGGATCGGTGAGTAAGCGTAGGGGGATTGGAGCACACTTTTCGGCTCTATCTGTCAGAAAGCAGTGCGCCGTTTTGTCGATCTCGCGTTCGTTTTTTATTACCAATCGAAAGGCGAGGCCACCCCGAACCTTCACCTGATATGTTTGATTGGTAAACATTTTCTGGAGACGCTGTGTTACGGTGTGTGGTAGCTGACATGGGACCCGTGCAACTAGGACCACTTGGTGAGCGAGAACCGGAAACGAAAAACAGATCTGGCGCTTAATGCAGCTGATGGCTTTAATGCTCATCTACCAGAAGCCAACACAAGCAAGGCGGTTAAGAATCGCAATGTCTACCCTCACCTGATGCGTGGGTTGTGAATGGATTGGCCCATTCAGGTTTGGTGCGCCGGCATCAGCTATTTTCCCTTGCGGCGTGGGTTTCTCTATCTGATCGCTATGATCACTTGACACACATGCCGAGTGCTGGCTTGGCTTATACCAAACATGCTGGATGCTGGTTTCTGCGTCGTTGTGCTCAGCGCAGCGATTCACAAATTTGAGCCGTCAAACATAATGAACATGCGTCAAAGTTACCAGATCAAGTCTTTTGTTTGTAATGTCCTGTTGCGTCGCCCATCCATCCGCATTTCGATGGACGGCAAGGGTAGGTTCCTAAACGACATCTTGGTCGAACGGCTCCGGTGAGCACTGAAATACCATGTGCTCACCTGCATGCCTTGGAGACCGGATCAAAGGTCAAGGCAGACATCAGAAAATGGATCGAGTTCTGCAATGCTACCATTCACTTAGCGGGACGCCCTCAACCAGTGCTTCACTGGCAAGAATTTGATGCAACTAAACCTAATGAGCAAAAGCAAAGAGTAACTCAATTTACGTCAGTTACTCTACTCTACTGGGACGCAGTTCAACGGGTGAGAAGCACCTCGCCCAGAAAATCCCCAAAGCCTCCCTGCAAGACCGGGTTACTAGCAGGGTTACGTTGCAGACCCGTGCAGTCGGAAACTTTTGGCAATGGCGAGCAGTCATGCAGGCCCGCCATTAACCGGAATTAAAGAATTTGATCCCGGTCCAGCCTGTTAGCTGCCAGTGTACTGCGACTTATGGCCCTAAGAAGGGCACAAGCAAGTGAAGCGTTCCGTCAAATTGGCAATTACCTCATGCAGTCGGATTTGTTCTTTTACGAAAGCACGAGGTAAATAAACCGATAGTGGTTACTCGACGCTGGCCATAGGCCTGTAACCAGCACGGCGGTTGGCGCAAAGGCAGCCTGAGTTAAGTTATGATCGAAAACGTGATTTGATCACGTTTTCGGAAAAGGCTGGAGGCTATTCAGGCCGCTCCTTGCGAGCCAGATCACCTCCCCCTTAGCTCTACTCGCATGCCAGCACGCTATTGCTAGGCCACGGATCAGCTGAGTGCAACGAGAGTAATCACGACGGTAATGGACGGGGAGACTTTTGCCTTCTATTCTACAACACTTTGGACTGCGAAATTGAGCCTGAAGCTATTGTGAGTTTTGATACCCTTGTGGCCCGCAAAGCCGCTGATTCCATCACTGCCCTTACGAACTAGGTCCTCTGGCTCATGCGCTTGCCGCCCTACACTTGCGAATAGAACCTGTTCGAGCAAGCTTCCTCACAGCTGAAAACACATCTGCGTGAGTCCTCTCACAGACCTGTTTGATACTATCAGTAAAGCCCGTGATATTTTCACGCCGGATAACTGTTGCAAGTATTTCGCAAATGCCGCTTATTCGCCCACATAAGAGCGCATTAATAGCAGTAGGCCATTGTGTGCGGACAGCGCCTAAGGCAAAACTAATTAAGACTTAATATTATTTTTATGTAGAGAGCTGATTGGCGGCAACTAGGGAACGACAAACGATGACAAAACGCAGCCTAACACCGAGCGGTCACGCCCGCATGATTGATCTACCCGTAATTTCAGATCCACGCGGCGACCTGACATTCGTGGAAGGAGGCAAACATGTCCCGTTTGATATTCGCCGTGTTTACTATCTTTATAACGTGCCGGTCGATGCAGACCGTGGCGGCCATGCTCACCGTGAGCTACAACAGGTTGTTTTTGCCCTATCCGGTAGCTTTCGAATCAGTGTCGATGATGGAAAGTCAAAGTCGGAATATGTGCTGCGCGATCCCAGACGCGGCCTTTACATCAACAAGCTGATCTGGCGTGAGATGGACAATTTCAGCCAAGGAGCGGTTTGTATGGTGTTGGCCTCGCATCCCTACGATGAAGCCGACTACTATCGTGACTATGACGATTTTCTCGCGGCTACCTACACCTGAACTCAAAGTAAGAATTTATATGACCAATATTCGCCGCAGCATTTTGAAGCGATTAGTCAAAGCCCAAACCCCACTTCTGACGGAAACTTATTTATCGCAAGCTATCTTGCGCACGCTCCGGTATGAACGCGCGGAGGCAGGGACATTTGGTGCCCATGCAGCGGGTACACTACCACCAGTTTTTCCGGCCTCATACAACGAGGTCGCAAAGCCCAAAGCGCTTTATGAAGACAAATTGATGCTGCGCGCGCCATTGCCGGTAGTCCAGCCTATCATCTTGAAAAATACACGGTTGGACCCCTACTCAGGGGCGATGCATAAGAAGAATGTCGCTCTTGTCTGGCAAAAGGAGCTGGATCAGAAACATCGGTTCAAACGGGAATTCGGGCGCTCCAGTTTGATTAAAGCAAATAACGTCGTCTATTTTAAATCCCCCGCAGAAAGCTACCTCACGCGAGGCCTCTGCGCCGTCGCACCGGGAGCAACCAACTGGTACCACTGGTTAATTGAGATCTTACCGACAATTATGCTGTTGCAAAACCTGCCTAAGGACTATGATCATTATCCATTGCTTGTGCCCCAGGAAGTCCTGTCAGGGGGTACTTTTAGGGAAGCCCTGGACCTTTTTGCCGGTAGGCGGTCGGTGATCGGTCTCGACCGTGATAAAAATTATCGCGTAGGCGAAATGGTGATCATCCCACCGCCTGTGTCTGGCCCCTTCAACATGCACGACCACCTGTGGCCCGAGCCTGAAGATTACATCAACAATATCGGTGTAATGCAGCAGTTTCGTACACAAACCCTCGAGCGCTTAGCTGTTACAGATAACGAACATAGCCCTAAGCGCCTTTTTTTTGCGCGCGCCCCTGGCACGCGGTCCTACAATCAAAATGATATTGTAGAGGTGGCACGCGCCAGAGGCTTCGTGATCATGCGCCCCGAAAAGCTAAGTTTCCGCGAGCAAGTGCAGATGATGTATAACGCCGATTTTGTAGCAGGCCCAAGCGGAGCAGCATGGGCCAACTCGATATTTATGCGTCCGGGCACTAAAAGCCTGATCTGGTCCTTAAAGGAATACGATGGCGCGTGTTTCTTTTCTAATCTGGGGCATGTCGCCGGCTGCCAGACCACATACTGCTTTGTCGATGCAGATGTTACCATAAGAAACAGTTACGAAGCCTTTAGTGCATCCTACGTGTTGACCCCAAAGGAGTTTTCCGACCACTTAGATGCGCTACTTTAGCGAAGTCAGCCGCTTATAAGAGTGGGAGCGTCTGGGGTGACAGGCAATGCTCCGTCGTTGTATTGTCGATTATAAAGCTTGAGGAACAGCCCCTTCTTTTCCAAAAGGTTGAATAGCGTGCCTTCCTCGGCCACTTTTCCGTCTGCGATCACCACAATCTTGTCGGCATTGATGACTGTGGACAGGCGGTGGGCAATGATAATCGTGGTGCGGCCTTGGGTCAGGCGGTCTAGGGCTTCCTTGACCAGATGCTCGCTTTCGGAATCGAGCGCACTAGTGGCCTCATCCATCAACAGTATGGGGCTGTCACGCAGGATGGCGCGGGCGATAGCCAAGCGCTGACGTTGGCCGCCAGATAGGCTTGAGCCGTTTTCCCCAATATCTGTGTCGTATCCGTTCTCCATCTTGAGGATAAATTCGTGGGCATTTGCATCCATAGCTGCCGCTATGATCGCCTCTTCAGTGGTTTCCGCGCAACCAAGAGCGATGTTCTGGCGGATAGTGCCAGCAAACAGAAAGGTATCTTGACCGACAAAGGCGATCTTCTCACGAAGGGAAGCAAAAGTTGCCTTTCGCAAATCACATCCATCAATCTCTATCGCTCCAGAGGTAGGATCATACATCCGCATGATTAAGTTCATGATCGTGGACTTACCACCACCTGAAGGCCCCACAAGAGCCGTCGTCCTGCCCGCCTCAAAGCTGATATCGAGGCCATCCAAGATGGTTTGGCCGCTTTGGTATTCAAAAGCTACATTATGGAACTGCACCGCGCTGGATCCCTCAGGTAGGTCCTGAGCGTCAGGATCTTGGGTGATGGAAATCGGCATGTCGATCACTTGATACATCATCCCCACACCAATCATCCCTGCCTCGACACTGACCCGCATTCGCGCCAAGCGCTTGGCTGGCTCGTAAGCCATCAATAAAGCTGTGACAAAAGACATCAGTTCACCGGGGGTGCTATTTGTTTCGCCAAACAGGTTGACCGCGCTCAAAGCAACGACAGCAGCAATCGCAAACCCGGACAAAGTTTCCATCAAGGGGCTAGTAGCAGCTTCAAGGCGGGCAATCGCATTTGCCCTATTTTCCACATTGCCGACGGCAACTTTCATCCGATCTGCCATTCGGTCTTCGAGAGCGAACGCTTTGACCACCCGGATGCCAACAGAAGTTTCCTGGATGACCTTGATTATCTCCGCCATGGAAGTCATTTCCGCTTCCATTATTTCACGCACACGTTTGAGGATCTTGCGGATCCCGAACAGGGCAATGGGGCCGAAGATCAGCGAAAACAACGAAAGGGTGGGTTGTTGATATACCATGACGGCAACCAGCCCTATTAGAGTAAGCAAATCTCGCACGAACCCCATAACGATTGTATCGATCACCCTGCGGGCTGCCTGCGCGGAATAAGTCACACGCATTAACAAATCCGAAGAATCCTGATCGTTGAAAAAAGACACTCCATGCGTAAGTATGCGATTGTAAAGGCGTCGTTGTTGGGTCGCGACGATGTTGTTTCCCGCTCTGCTCAGAAATACGACCTGAATATAGGTGGCAGCCCCTTTAATTGTGAAAATTAGAGCAACTGCCGCCGCCACCAGAAAGACCTGGGTTTTATCGTCGGATCCAATCATCGAGTCGATGATGTCGCGCATAATCCATGCAGTAAGCGCGGTGGTTGCTGCAATTGCAACCATTGCAGCAATCGCAATGCCATAATTGGGCAGTTGCAGGCGGAAGTTCTCACGCAGCAGTCGGATGACCATTTTGCCATTAATAGTAGCGATTACAGCTTTAAACATGTTTCTCTGCTATGGCTTCTTGTGCTAAGGGTTTTTTTCTAGATCTGAAAAAGGGCTGGGGTATGAGAGAGGGTAGCCGTCCAGTTTTGCAACTCGGCGTCACGACGCTTGCATTATGACTGCCATATGCCTCTTGATATCGCACTTAAATTGCTTGCGTTGATATTCAAAGAACACATCTTGATCAGATAGCCCAGTCTCTAACGCACCAAATCGTCGATGAAATGCCAGCGTGATATGATTATCGCGGCGTACGTCAAACACTGAGACTCTTTTAAACAGGATTTCAAAGCCAATTTTATAGATCAGAACCGCACTTTCCAACGCCGCCTTTGGAGGTTTGTTGCGATCCAGGATCCAGCTGCCCCATGTGAACCGGTCCGAAGTTATGTCGTACAAGCGCACCACACCGCAAGGCTGCTCGTCTTCGCGCCGCTTGATTAGGTAGTAATACTCTGAACCCGCTGCTTCACGGGCTTTATAGCGAGTGATCCAGTCCACCTGATCCTCCACGCTGCCTGTTACCGCAGATAGATGCGTGCTGTAGGCCTGGTCCATCCGCAAAGTGTGGATGTAGAGGGCGTCATGAGGCTGCACCAACCGTAGGGACAAAGACACACCGTCAACTTGCGAGAGATCACTATGCTGCATTCTGTAAACCTATTTGTTGTGCGCAATCTACTTTGCCCAGCCGAAGCTGCGCAAGTCGACTAACTTAGTGCATACAGAGCGTTGTACTAGATTGCAAAAATGTTATGGTTCGTCGACTATTGTGGAGAATAATATGGCAGCCATCCCCTTCCTTGATCTGCGCGCTGGATATCTGGCCCTTCAAGACGACATCGACGCCGCAGTGGCGCGCGTGGTCAACAGTGGTTGGTACATAATGGGCCCCGAAGTAGAGATATTCGAGGCAGCTTTTGCCGCTTTTTGTGGAGCAAGCCATTGCGCGGGTGTTGCCAATGGGCTGGATGCATTAGTTCTAAGTTTGCGCGCTCTTGGTGTGGGCCCCGGCCAAGAGGTGATCGTGCCCTCTAATACCTTCATTGCCACGTGGCTAGCCGTGTCTGCCGTAGGTGCCACGCCCATCCCGATCGAGCCTGATGCTCAGACCTACAATATGGATCCCGCCCTGCTTGAATCAGCAATCACGCCCCGAACGCGTGCTGTCATTGCGGTTCATCTTTACGGTCAACCTGCCGATCTGGATCCTATTCTGGCTGTGACCCGCGCGCGAAATTTGTTCCTGATCGAGGATGCCGCGCAAGCGCATGGTGCCACGTATAAAGACATCAGAGTAGGGGCGCACGGCGATGCTGTCTGTTGGAGTTTTTATCCCGGCAAGAACCTCGGTGCGATGGGAGATGCAGGGGCCGTCACAACTAACAATACCGATCTTGCCGAGCATATCAGCACTTTGCGCAACTATGGTTCGCGGGTGAAGTACGTTAACGAGGAACAGGGAACTAACAGCCGCCTTGACCCGATACAAGCGGCCGTGTTGGGGGTGAAGCTGACGCACCTTGATGAGTGGACGCAAGCCCGTCGCACTATTGCACGCCGTTACAGCGATGGATTGGCCGGGGTCACCACGCCGCACGTGCCCAACTGGGCTAATCCTGCCTGGCACCTATATGTAGTGCGCCACCCACGCCGAGATACCTTGATGCAGGTTTTGGCCGACGAGGGGATCGGCACCATGATCCATTACCCCATTCCGCCGCATCTTCAGGTAGCCTACGCTAAGTGTGGCTATACCAAAGGGATGTTTCCATTGGCCGAAACATTCGCCGACGACATGCTCAGCCTTCCTATCGGGCCACAAATGAGCCACGCCGATCAAGACAGGGTGATCGAAGCCGTGAACCGGATCGCACCGAAGCTATAGTACCACTCATGTCACACGCCACGCTTTCCTATATCCTTTTGACCTATAACCAAAGCGCAACCGTCGTTGAGGCGGTCAACAGCGCATTAGCCCAGACTGGGCCACCTTTGGAGATCGTCATCACCGATGACGCCTCCGTCGATGATACTTTTTCCAAAGTAGAAGCTGTAGTCGCGGGCTACACCGGGCCGCATACAATCATCCTGAACCGAAATGCGCAAAACCTTGGGCTGGCTGGCAATATCGAGAAGGCGCACCAACTCAGTGGCGGCGATATTCTTATTGCCGCCGCAGGCGATGACATTTCTCTGCCGCATCGCGCCGAACGCATTGCAAGGGCATTCGCAGCGGAAGCGTCACCTTTACTGGTATGTTCCCATGCGCATGTCATAGGAGCGGATGGCGTGGAGCTTGAGGGAGAGTTCCACAGGGCAACATTTTATCACACAACCGATACTGCGAAAATCGCACGATCCAAATCACTTTATATAGGAGCTACTGGCGCATGGCACCGCAGCCTTTATGAACGCTACGGCGCTCTTGACGCCGACGCCTACGAAGATCTGGTGCTGGGCTTTCGTGCCGCGCTGGAGGAGAAAATCTGCGTCTTGCCGGAGCGTTTGGTGAAATATCGTCTTGGCTTGGGCATAACCAGCGCCGACAGGTACGACATGGAGCCGGTAGGGTTTACCTCAAGGCGCGCCCACTCGTTCGCTGTGGCCACTGCCGTAATGCGCCAGCGCATCAGAGATGCTCTAGAGTTTGGGTTGCCTAGGCAGCATCCGGTATTAGAGGTTTTGCGTGTAGAGGCCCAAAAGGCCGCGCTGGGGCAGGCCTATTATGCTGGCAGCTTTACGAAGTCCTTCGTGGCGCATCCGCTACTTGGATTGTATGTCCTGCACAAGGAACGGCGACACTTGCGTAAATTCAAACGCGCTGCAAAGCGGGCCTCCTATGGTTGATATTACCGTCGTTTTGCCAATTCATAATGGTGCATACTTTTTGCGAGAGACATTGGAGGCTCTCAGCCGGCAAAGTTTTCATAGATTTGAGGTTCTGTGCATCGACGATTGCTCAAGTGATATCAGCCCAGATATTCTGCTTGCCCATGCTAGCAAAGACCATCGGTTCAAATATCTGCATACCGGCACCAATTTGGGGAGTGCAGCCAAGGCCGTGAACTTTGCCGCCGCTCACGCCCGCGGTGCGCGGTTTGTCTACAGCTCGCAGGATGATTTATTTTCCCCAGATTGGTTGGAAAAATTGCACACCCGCGCGCAGGAAACTGGCGCAGATGCCGTCGTGCCAGACGTCGAATACTATTACGAAAATCGCACAAATCAACGCAAAGCTCCACGCAGGATTACAGGCTTTCGTGGAGACCACGATGCACGCCTTACAGGGCACGAGGCCTTTGTCGCGTCTCTCGACTGGACCATCCCTGGCAATGCCCTGTGGCCGATATCATTCCTGAAAGACAAGGGGTTCACTACGTTTGGAGCTTTTGCAGACGAGTATACAGCACGGACATTTTTTTTGGCATGCAGGGAGGTTGTATTCTGTGATGGGGTGTTTTTTTACCGGCAGGATAATCCGGGCGCGGTCACCAAAAAACCGGGGCGGATGCGACTGGATGAAGCTGAAAATGCTTTGATGGTATGGCGCTTAGCTAAAGATTCGGCATGCTCTGTAGTGCATGGCCCGTGCGCGTTGCGAGCCATGCGCACAGTCATTCGAATGCAGGGGATAATTATCAACAACCCCTCTTTGAGTGGAGAGTATGCTCGCATGTTAGCAAATTGGCGTCAGATGCAAACAACCGAATTCCGTGCATCTCTTTTAGAAGGATTGCAGTTAACTGGCAGCCCGGTTAAAAAGTCACTCTATGCCTGCGCACAAGGATCGAAGTGGTTTTTTTTATTTTTGGCCAATCTTTCGGCATATGCCGCTCGACGTCGCCAAAAAATGAATATTAGTGATAGCGACCGGCGTTCATACGGCAAGAATATTTTCTAGGCGCCTTTATAGGTTATGCTATTTAGAAGCAGTGCTAATGCTAAAATCGCTCCTGGACTGAAGTCATTGAAGTATTTCCAAACTGGACGATGACTTGGTCTTTCAAATACATTTTCAATTCTTTGGATGATCCCTCGTGCTTGACAGGTAGAGACTTCGAGTATCCTGCCGTTAAACTGCATCCCAGTAGTCGGAGAGTGTTTGGCGTAAATTAAGTTACCCTTTGCTTATGCTCATTAGGTATGGTTGCATCAAATTCTTGCCAGTGAATCAGCTTTGTTGCACAAATGGTGTGAGGGATTCACTGTCTGAATCCAGCTGGGTAGCAACGGTGCATGAGCAGTTGGTCCCCTACGCAGTACATGATCAGGAACTGGCCTTGGTACATCACGGCGCTGAAGCAGCGCGGTTCTCTATCAATTTGGTTTGATCCCGAGATGTCGTGGC